>Ga0065711_1030842_pt1 | contig 31249 bp, 22 predicted proteins | sample Hoacrofraction12_FD_59098 | JGI IMG/M metagenome (GOLD analysis project Ga0065711, IMG submission 59098) | Hoatzin crop microbial communities from Cojedes, Venezuela - Epithelial fraction 12 v2 (version 2) | ecosystem: Host-associated > Birds > Digestive system > Esophagus > Crop | place... | reverse complement strand
TGACCAGGTGACCTGCCTAGTGGATGAGGGAAAGGCTGTGGATGTCATCTACCTGGACTTTAGTAAGGCCTTTGACACTGTCTTCCACAGCATCCTCCTGGAGAAACTAGCTGCCCATGGTTTGGATGGGTGTCTTCACTGGATAGAGAACTGGCTGAATGGCCGAGCACAGAGAGTGGTGGTGAATGGAGTGAAATCCAGCTGATGGCCGGTCAGGAGTGTTGTCCCCCAGGGCTCAGGTTTGGGTCCGGTCTTGTTTAACATCTTTATCAATGATCTGGATGAGGGGATTGAGTGCTCCCTCATTAAGTCTGCAGATGACACCACATTGGGCAGGAGTGTCAATCTGCTTGAGGGTAGGAAGGCTCTGCAGAGGGATCTGGACAGACTGGATCGATAGGCCGAGGCCAACTGTATGAGGTTCAACAAGGCCAAATGCCAGGTCCTGCACTTGGGTCACAACAACCCCATGCAACACTGCAGGCTTGGGGAAGTGGCTCGAAAGCTGCCCGGCGGAAAAGGACCTTGGGGTGTTGGTCGACAGCCGGCTGAGCATGAGCCAGCAGTTAGCCCAGGTGGCCAAGAAGGCCAACGGCATCCTGGCTTCTATCAGGAATAGTGTGGCCAGCAGGAGTAGGGACCCTTGTACTCGGCACTGGTGAGGCCACACCTCAAGTACTGTGTTCAGTTTTGGGCCCCTCACTAAAAGAAAGGCATTGAGGTGCTGGAGCGTGTCCAGAGAAGGGCAACGAGGCTGGTGAAGGGTCTGGAGAACAAGTCTTATGAGGAGTGGCTGAAGGAACTGGGGCTGTTTAGTCTGGAGAAGAGGAGGCTGAGGGGGAGACCTTATTGCTCTCTACAACTACCTGAAAGGAGGTCGTAGTGAGGCAGGTGTTGGTCTCTTCTCCCAGGTAACTAGCGATAGGACGAGAGGCAATGGCCTCAAGTTGCGTCAGGGGAGGTTTAGATTGGATATTAGGAAAAATTTCTTTACTGAAGGAGTGGTCAGACACTGGAACAGGCTGTCCAGGGAGGTGGCTGAGTCACCATCCCCGGAGGTGTTCAAAAAACATGTAGATGTGGCACTTTCGGAGTATGGTTTAGTAGGCATGGTGGTGTTGGGTGGATGGTTGGACTTCATGATCTTAGAGGTCTTTTCCAAGCTATGATTCCATGATTCCATGCTTATGAATTTTAAAGAGTTGCAGCTGATTGTTCTGGCAACTAAATTAGAGAAGAAATGTGTGCATTTATTTTGGGAAAAGAAGGGGAAATGCTTGATAATTAATTGACTCTCTAGGTCTAAATTCCAGCCACTCCTAGATCTGTTTACCACCCTTTTAATAATATTTTTATAGTAGAATATGAATTCTATTGTTACATCCCTGCATGGGAGTAGGATCCTCATTTCATGCAGAAGAATAGTGAGGAATGTATAGAGAAAAATAATTTGGCTTTAAAACGCTCACAGACTGTGGATACCAGAGTTCTCTGTGGCTGTTCAAAGATCCTGGTTCTCATCAGTGCTAGGGAAAACCAAAGCACCCATTGATTTCAGAGCAGGAGATAATTAACTTGTTGGAAAGTTCTGTCCAGGAATCTCGAGTTGGGCACTTAGGACATGTTTCAAATCCTGGATACCGATTAAAGCTTGGAACAAAGTGTGACTCACCAAGGCAGCCTCGCTGCTCCTAATACCAGCACTTTTAATGTAACCTTATAGCAGCCTTCCAGTGCCTGAGGGGGGCCTACAAGAAAGCTGGAGAGTTCTGACAAGGGCCTGTAGTGATAGGACAAGGGGTAATGGCTTTAAACTGGAAGAGGGTAGTTTTAGATTAGATATTAGGAAGAAATTCTTTACTGTGAGGGTGGTGAGGCACTGGAACAGGCTGCCCAGAGAGGCTGTGGATGCCCTCTCCATGGAAGTGTTCAAGGCCAGGTTGGATGGGGTTTTGGGCAACCTGGTCTAGTGGCAGGTGTGCCTGCCCATGGCAGGGGGGTTGGAACTAGATGGTCTTTAAGGTCCCTTCCAATCCAAACCATTCTATGATTCTGTGAACTTTACCTGGGTCCAGGGCTGGCAGCTCCCTTTGTGTGTGGCACTGAAAGCAAATTAGCATGTGGAGAGGATGGCAAAGTCCAGCTGTCATGTCCTGAGAATACCTGAAGATTATTGCTGGAGCTCTCCAACAAATTAACTTGGGGGGCAGGGAGGGGAGAGAGAAAAAGCAACAAAGAAATCCTCAGTGACTATTGCAGAGACATCGTCTTAAGGCAACAGCAGAACATGGGTAGGCCTGAGGAAGCAACCTGATCATGAGGTTCCTAACCATAGGTAAAAGGACAAAATTCACGTTTATTAAGAGAGTAGCAAGGTGCTATTGTAATTCCAGGTGGTATATGAGAAGGTACAGCATGATAGACGTAGGATATGCATTTTCACAAGTCTGACTAATAGTCTTTTCATTAATGATAATTGCCATATGACTGGCAATGTTTTGATACAGATTTCCTTATAACTTGAGCTTAAATATTTCCGTTAAACAGGATGCCATGCTAAATTACAATTAGTGAGCAGATTGCTTTATCCTTACTCTTGTTTCTGGCCAAATTCCTCTGATCAAAGTAGAATCAATTTCTGGAACTCTGCACCCAGATCTAGAGAGTGAAAGGGAGTCAGAAGACATTTTGGAAATTCCAAAATTCCCTCATCTCAAGTCAGCTCCTACCATGTTCCTAAGGGCCTCTTCAACTTAAGAGCACAACCGCTTCATGACATGACATTGAAAGAAGGCTTGCAATGCTCTTTATGTATAATTGGGAGCTGTACTTTAAGCAAGATTGTTCATTCTCATTTATAATTAACAGTTACAGTGCACCCAGCTCTTTGTACCTCTTGTTTTGCTGCCTTAAACATACTCCATGCAAGGTTCAGTGCAGATTGTTACAGAGATTCATCGTGCTCTTTCCTAGCCTCAGCTCATGCTCGTTTTAATGCTCATGCTAACCTAAAGCAACGGTCGGTCAGGCAGAAAGTGTCTGTTCCCTGGAAGCAAAGCAGCATTACGGTTGTACCTGTAGGTGAGTGATTTCTCTGCACGTAGGAAGGTGGGTATGGAGCAGCCCGATGCCCTCGCAGTGCTGAATATCGCTCGCAGCCATGGGGAGTGTGTGGAGCTGGCAGAGGCAAAGGTCCAGTGTACTGATAATTAGAGCTTCCCGACGCACACATTGTGTCTGGGTTGGAAATCAACCAGCCGCCCACTTCGAGGGGAAAGGGAGAAGAAAACTATGATTGCACTAAACCACTGCAATACAATAAAACAGCCAGCCTTCTTGAAGAATAAGCTGTGCCTCAGAAATACCAAGCAGTTTCCAAGATAGTGGTTTATGGAACAACAGACAACCAAAAAAAAAAAAACCACCACCACCCCCCCCCTCCAAAAAAAACCCCAAACCACCAACCCTAAAAAAAGACCTGAAAACAACTAACAAAATGTCATAAATATCAAAGAATGAATGAAAGAAAAACTGACGACCGTTAAAACAAACACAAGCTGTGCTCCCCCCATTTTTTTTTACCTGTTCACCAATGAAAGGTAATTTTTTAGGTGATAAAAAATTCACAGTTACAGATACATAAAAAAGGGGGAGAAAGCCCTACAAATGCCACATATTATCTTGATTCTAAATTCCTTTTAATGATGAAAAAACGGATCATAAGGAAAATGATCCTTCTGCAGAAAGTGTCACATTATTTCCTACTGTGAGGTTTCTTGAGTTTTGTTTTTTTTTTTTTTAAATGATGCTTGTCTATGAACACAATTTAGGTCTTGGTGAATGATTGATATGATCCAGTTAAGCAAGTCCCAGCTCCCAGCACCTAACATATTACACAAAACTTCCAGGTGACACGAATAAAAACCTTACAGTGAGAATATGTCATATGTTGACCTTCAGAGACTGTTTCTGGAGCATCCTTGGGATGATTTCTGAAAAGCAGAATGCTTAATGGTTAAATTTCTCATTGAGAAATTACAAAAGAAAGTTAAAACCAGAACTATTCACTAAAAAAATGGAAAAGTAAGTTAAAAAGGAGGGAAATCCATCTTCTTTAACGACTTGCTAGGCAGCAGAAGACTTTTCTGCAGTCTGCCATGAGGGAAGCAGGAACTTATGTTTCATGGCATACATAAAAATGTTCCTAAATTTGTGCCAAATTTGGGGGCTGAACCTGGAATTCTAAATCTACCTGTGGGTACCGTTTCTGCTTGCATCAACAGCCTCATCCTGGCCTCCCGCCCAGACCAAGGCCGGGCTCTGCCTCCTGCTCAGCCAGGCAAGCCAAAGGCAGGATTCCCCCTCCGCAGCTGGAAACCCCGACGCTGAGACACAGCAGCTTCTTAAGGGGTGAGAGGGATGGGAAGAAATACAGATTCTCCGGCAGGCATGTGGGATACTTCACGTGTCACAAGACACAGCAGGTCCAAACAAAATTTATTAGCAATTATGGACTGGAATGCATCATTTGGATGCCCCTCTGCACCAGCGTGGATGATGCAAGTAAAACTTTAGAAAGATAAACCACAATTTGTTTCTGATGGAACCGTCTCTAACATCTTATATAGTGAGCACCTACAGGTTACTGTTAATAAACACATCATACGTTATCACACAGATTTAATAATAGCAGTGTAGTTACGTTGAAGTTGCTGTGCACTTTCACGCACTTTCACTTTAGTTATGCTTTTCGACATCTGCAGTTAACTTTTATTCCCCTGAGCTATCAAGTTACAGATTCATTGGAGAGTAAGTACAATGTAGCAAACATATGCAGTGTATAACATTACTGGGGAAGTTCACACCATCTCATTTCAGGCTTCCTGTGTAGACAGTGATAAATCCTAGGATTGCCAAGAGGATATTGACCCACTTCAGACCCTATTGTAATAATTATATAGAGAGCCTTCCCACTAATATCAGTGGAGTGACTCTGGATTTAAGACAGCAGAAATAAGATTAAGTTATATAATTTATCTTTCACATTTTGATGCCACAGTTTTAACCTTATCAGCAGCAAAATGCTACTGGAGCAAAAAAAAGAACTCACCTTTCCTTCGCATCCAGGAAGGCTTTGGCAAAGGGATTATACTTGATTTTGAGAGCTGTTATCTTGAGTTTACAGAAAACAAGGCATGTTAGTGAAGGCAATTTGGAATAGACGCTTGACAAAACATCTTCCAGAGTAATCTAGGTAGAACTGCCTTGGTTAGCCTAACAAACTATATCCCCACACATTATGTTTTCCAGGGCTGGTTTGGGGAGAGCTTTGCTCACTGCAGAGTGCTGTGTACTGCTCAGTGCCACAGGCATAACACCAGTCAGGGCAGCCTAATGGCATGGTCCAGTCTGGCAAATCCTGTGAGATGGCAAAACTTTCAAGAGAATTTAAACACTGAAATCCTACCAAGCATGAATCAAATCTGCAGCAGCACTAGCTAAGGGATATCACATGAGTTAGGAACCGTCACAATCCAAAGCATCCCTCAATTACAGTTTTGGGGTTGGGAGGAAATTTTCCCATGGAATGTTGCACTGTTCTGCAATTGTATGTATTATGAGGAGCGGGGAGAGATAGGGTTATCATTATAACTATCGGTCATTGCTGGAGAAAGATGCTGGACTTGACTGTAGGGGTCTTTTTCCAGTAAGGGACTGGGATGCCAGGACAGATGGACCAGTTTGGAATAGCTGTGACAGGATATTAAGCTAAACCTGGCTTAGTACTGCAGCCAGACACTAGATCAGACAATGTTCGACCGCAGAGAGAAGATAGAGTATTAGACTGGATGGAGCATCACACTGCATGGGACTGGCGGGGAAACAAGAAAAGGACCGGTCTGTCCATGCTGGTCTTGTAGTTAATAAGCTTTTAATATATCTCATCAATGGTGACCAAGAGCACAGTGTGGCATCTGCCTACCTCTTCATTTTGATAGGCAGTCACAGCTATGAACTGCGTCTCAGGGAAGGAGCAGTTCATCACCATCCGGTGGGGGCCTCCTACGCGAACTATGTGTACCTGGGGCTCATATTTGTGCAGGGAGTTCAACATTATCTGCAGAAAACAAAACAGAGAGACAGACCCCAATGCCACTCTGGTATCCCACAGCTGCTCTTTCGCTCTGGCTCTATAATAGACCAGATGTCACTGCTAAACCTCCCCAGTCAGTGATTACTGACAGCAGAATTGCAGGTGCTTTTCTCCCTTCTGATGAACCACAGGGCTGAACAGAATGAAACTTCACTGGACTTGCATTTAAAACTTCTGATACAGCAACATTAGTGAATATTTGTGTTAGCAGCTATGACCTTCAAACCATTGGGTTTCCCCTGCACTAGAGGCTGTTGAAACAGTTAAGAAGCAATCCCTGTCCTGCTTCTGTTATCTGAAAGACTCAGAACCACCATCACAGAAATCAGGGCCAGGAGGAGCTGAGGCAGTCACCTAGTCATCTCCCTGGGCAACATGAAGTGTATCTAATCAAGCCTCAACAGATGTCTCTAACCTGGCATTAAAAGCTGTGAATAGTGTTGATTCCACAATACACCTTCCTCAGGAGGTCTATTATATTGCTTAATTCTTTCTACTGCAAGATTTTTTTAAAAAAAAATCTGTACTTTGGAAAGTGCTGCGTGCATACATATATATATACATATGGAAAAACACATCCATTAGCATAAAGCACTGCTAGTCAGCTACTGCTTTCTAAAAACACCACAGAAGGGGAAGCTGAAGCAGAGAGTGGGGACATGGTTTACCTTAACACTGTTGTCCAGATTTCAAAAGAAAACAAAGGGAGCTTTAGTCATTTGTTATTTAGTGACTTTTATTGACTTTCATTTGGGCTCTGTTTCTCATATGGCTTTTCCTCCTCTACTTTCTACTTTTTTCCTCTTCACCATATATACATATTGTGTTCCCCTGGTTTTTTTTCCAGGATCTCTTTGACCCTCCAGGTTGGTTTCCTGTACCTTTTTTACCCCCATGCATGCTTTTCCTGAGGCCTTTAACTTTTCTGAGGTCCTGCATGCAAGACAAGAATTTGCAAATTCAGATCCCGTTCTATGCTTCACATTAAATCTTGTGTGCTGATTCCATGTGTGACTTAGGAAAAGTCAGGTCATCTTTCTGTTCTCCAGTCTGTAAAAATGGAGATCATTTCCTACCTAATTAGGGTAGTAGGCTTGTGGAGGTACCTCGCAAACCTAATGGAAATAACAGATAGACAACATATAATATTTACATGAAATAAATTGATTCTGGGCTGACAAGTGTCATCCAATGTAGGAGTTTTGTACAAAACAAACAAGCAAACAAAAGGTCTTCTGCAACATTTTACCTTTAGATGCATCACCAAAATAAAATACGAAACAAAACTAATTTTCCTGTTTGCATTTTTAAGGGGTTCAAAGAGAAAGTCACTTATTTCTGGTACATGTGGTTTCTTTCCAAAGGCCAAAGCTGATTCAATAGAATATTGATAATTATCATGATGCAGAAGCAGACGTAGTAATTATTTCATTTAGGAGCAGCCTTTTATTCTGCTATCTGACTCCTGCCAACATTCCACTTACACCAAACAACATGGGGGAACACAACAAAAACCTAATACCCATGACCATTTTTTCCCCCTTCTCTGAAGTCCTGTGTAAAAATCCCCAGCACACAAGACCAACTCTGAAAAGCCCCCTGATGATTAAGTAAACCACAGCACTCTGTCTCTCTTAACATCAAGAAGTCCATTAAAATCTGAAAGCGCCAATTAAGGCCTGTTTATTCCTGTTTACATTTGGCCTCCAGAGAATAATTGGCATCTGTGGGTGAAGAGGCCTGTAAGGGCCTCTATAATTACATAAATGCACCCTTGATATTTCTTGATTGGTAGGTGCTTGCAATTGAAGCCAAGAGGTGTATGGGGAAACATCAGGCCATACCTGCCCACTCCCATTGAGCTTGTTGGTAAGTTTGACTTTGCTGAAGGAAATGGCAGCTTTCATCCAATGGGCCCCAAAGTTGGGAGAGTCTGGGTGGATGTAGACGCAGCTGTGGTTTGGCGGCTCTGGTTTCCCAGCCGGCACCCACTCGCCATTGACGTACTTCCAGCGGTGGCTATCAGTCGGGGCAAAGTCCAACAGGAAGGAATACATGGCGTTCGGGTCCAAGCCTGACACGCTGATCTTCAAAACAGGGAACATCCTCCTGGCCGGGAAACAAGAAAGGGAGACACCACTGGAAACTGGTTTTGAAAGACTCTCCTCCATATGTTTGTGGCCAGATGCTCACAGATTAGGTCAATGTAGAAAACATCCTCCCTCCCTCCATCTGGCTGAAGCAGTCTCTTAAAGGTTAATCCTTCATTTTATTTTTATTTTATTTCAATCATTTGGAAAAAAAACATGTTATCTCTACAGTAGGGCACTAAGGTCTTTATCATGCCAAGAGTTATGAACGTAATTAATGTACTGTGTATAGTGTCAGCAGAGCCCATGGGGTCTGGACATGCTAAATATATCCTTAGGTGTGGGACAAGAAGTCACGAACAAGATTGAACAGAGTTGAAAATGGCTGAGAATGTGGAGCTGAACCACAGATTCACTGCATTAACTGCAGAACCCTGTGATGAAGTGCACTTCTTTGGTGCTTAGATTCTGTACTCTGTCCAGTGGCCAAGTCCCACCTTGTCTGACTCTGGATACGGCCCCTGAAATCATCCTGCAATCTCCAGCACTCAGGACACAATCCTGGGTATTCATCAGACTCCCATTTGATTTATTGACCACACTACTCTATACAAAAAGGTTCTCTCCCTGCCTCTGAAGGGACTGTCATATGCTATCATTTTTGTGAGCAGAGTCAGTCACTTCCCTCTGTCATTTGCCTTGGTTCTTGTGTTAATCCCTGACATATCCCACCTGAATAATGGTTTCCAGGTAGCGCTATTCTAAATGCCCTAATAAGTCTGCTACATTCTCCTTGTCTAAAAAATACTTGTTTACTTTGTCAGGGTTGTATCAGGTTAGTCTGTCATGACAAATTTAAGAAAATGCCTTCTTATCTCATTTTCCATTGTCTTCCACATATTTCATTACTCTTTCCTTCAAAAGACATCCTGAATTCTTATTACAGGGATATATGAAAAAGTCTGTAGTTAGCTGAAACGTGTTTTCTCCCTTTTTTAAGTGCAAGTATTCACATACCATCCCACTACTGTTACATATATCTCCAGTTTGAGAAGTCTGGTTAAAACCTTGCCATTAGACCTTGCACTTGGCAGTTCTTCCAGTAATTTGGTCCCATCCTTCCATATTCCCTGACCTCATCAGCTTGATCAGGCTCTTCTGCTTTTAGCTCCACCTTAGCTACTATGCTGTCCTTTACTAAGATCTAAACATCTGTCATCCAGCCTCCCCACCATCTTGTGCATTTAAAACTGAAATCCTGCGTTTGTTTAGTTTTGGGAAAATGGTCCTTTTGTGCTTAAAGGTCCAATGTCACCATTTCTCAATCCCTTCTCAATTATTTTTTTCTTTTGTAAAGGAGATTTGCAGCAGCTCACAGCTAGACTTTCAGCAGTTTTCTGTCTGCCCCAGTACTTGTGATCCATGCCACACAGCTTTGAATTGGCATCTCAGTGCCTGGAAGTCTGCAGCAATAGAGTTAGTAAGGCCCCAACAGCTTCAGCAACTGGGAAAAATTTGTGGTCAGCAGAGCAGAGGAGTCTCCCAACAAAGGTATCCTATTCATTAAGTTTCTTAACTTGTCAAGGAATACACGTCATTACTGTGGGGGATTATTACAGCTGTTACATATCACCTCCTACATTCTTCTCATATGAGTAAGAGGCCTCCCTGCCCCAGACACCTCCGTACTGACCTCTCCTGGCAGCTGCCGTTTTGCCATGCCACTTTCTTATGCACAGGCCAATGACTCTTTAAGCTCCTTTTCTCTGCGGGTGTAGAGACTGGTTACACCAAGCAACCACAGCAATAGCCTGAGGTCCGTGGCCGTGGGGCTAAGGTGAGGTAGCTCTCTAGGCTTAGTTAGGTAGCAGTGCAAGACATCCAAAATACACAAGAAGGGGACTGAAAATCCAGGCTCTCTCAAGGGACACCAAAAGTCTGCCCCTGGAGCCATGCTCTCCAGTGACACCCAACTGCAGGTTGCTAACAATCTCCTTATGACATCCCACTCACACCTGTCTTTCTGGACACCTTTGTATAGTTCTTGCTGTATACATTCAGCACCTTCTGCTGACAGGAAAAGACAGATTTGAGACGTTTTGGATTTTTCATCTAAGTACTTGGTGATGTAGGGCCAGCACAACATGGAGAAACTGAGATATATAGAGCCGTGATCTTTCTAGCTAAGGCAAAGATTTATATGCTACATTTAATGTGTCTTTCTGACCAGGATGCACCAACTATCAAACTGGGATCTGATAAAAAATATGGATGCGTTGCTCCCTGCTCCCCCCAGACTCCCTACAGTCAGTCTTCGAAGTAACACGCGTAGATATTTAGCTGAAATTGAAGTGGAGGGGAAAATTCATCCACGTGAAAATTTAATTTCACTAGATTTCTCAGAACTATTTGTGTTACATACAGGTTGTTAATTCCTCTGCCCACAATGGAGACTTCTCTGCCTTTCTACTTGAGAGGCTTGAGTTTACCTCCAAAAGACCTATAGACTAATGCCAGAAGGGAATAGTCATCATCAGCTCTGACCTCCTGTATCACAGAGATTATAGCACTTCCCTGTGTTAACCTGCTTTGTACACAGCTAATCGCCACCTCATTTGGACCAGCATGTCTTGACTGTACAGATTCTAGCGATGGAAAACCTACCACCTCACTTGTTCTGATGATTAAGTTGCTTTACTGTTAAAATCACATTCGTCTATCATTTGGCATAGTGAATGATGATTTCTCCAAATTTGTTTCAGTCAGAATGCTTTTTTTCAATGATCATGTAGGTACACACGTGACCTCCATTACTGCAATAGCTGAGCACTTCAGCCTCTTCAATTTATTTAGAGCAGATCTGCTACAGTTACTCCACAGTACAGAACTTGAGTGGGAACATGTTTGATATCAAACTCGAATGTGTAGTAACCAGTAGAGTTGCTTTAGCATTCCCCCCACTCACATTTGCCTGCATTGATCCACGGTGGATTCTCCCCACGTGCAGAGGGGAACAGTGGCACCTTCCTGCCTCCAGGCAATAACACGGACTGCAAAGTCTCTGCATACTGCATAGCTAATATGGTATGAACCCTGAGAGAGAAAACCTGTCCAATCAGAAACAGAGTGTTTGATATTGAAATGCCAACTGATTTACAATAAATCTGAGTAAAATAGGAGACTGATTTCCACCATATCACCTGCACCCCCTGGGATGTATTTTGCCATACAGCATGTGGTTTAATTTCACTGATGTCTATCCTGTTCAGAATATACCTATCTTCCCTGTGTACCTAGGCATATTGCTATGGCAGGTGATTATTATAATGAAGTACGATACAGCAATGGAGACGTATCTATGTATTAACACTGAAGTTGGTCCATCTAATTATGACATTGTGGGACCCTTGGTACCAATTAGAGATGACTCAATCACAGCAGATGACAGAACTGTGCATGCTAGAATTTGACACTTGAGGATCACTAAACAATCATCCTTTCATTCTCCTGGATGCTTCTATATTAGGTTTTGGTTTAATTTCTGAATTTTGCTAACGTGTCTGTACAAACTGTCTTAGTTTTCAGATGCAGAAGTTCAGACTGGTTCTTCTTGTTAATCGTAGAACACAACTTTCAAAAGCGTTCATATACCTGTCAGCAAGAATTACTGAGTTCGTTCTACTGATTTAAGCAGCAGCAGAATTAGATCAATATTTTTTCTTTTGAGAATCCCTCTGGAGACAATCACTGAAGAATCTTGAACCTCAAAAAAACTCAGCACTCATAGGAAACTGTCTGAAGTTTGTCTCCTTTTGAATAGCATGGAGTTGTTCAGAGAGCTCTGCTATAGGCCACTCTGTACTCCCTTTTTTTGGTGCACTGATGTGTTTGTTATGGAAGATACTTTCAGAAACGCAAGAGGTCCTTCTTCATAGTCCCTGATGCTACAGAAACTTTATAAAAGTTTTTATGCAGATGACAGTGTGACATGCTTTTATATTTTTTTATTTTGAGATTGCTGTAGTTTGATCATAAAGAATCTATTCCTTCCCCCACTGGCAGTACTAGAGCTGTCGCTGGCTTCAGGAAAAATAGCATCATGCTGATAAGGAGTGTGTAAGTTAGAATAAAAAAAAAATAAGGCAGCTTAAACAGTGAAATAAAAAGTAACCAGGCGTATTCAAAGAATGAGCTATTCCCTTATCATCATAAAAAGATTTTATCTATGCACTCACCTAGACATTTTAGAGAGAACTACTATCACCATGCAATCATGATTTACATTAGCTGAGACGAAAGAAACTGAGAAAGCCCTGTTAGTAAGGCGCGATTCTTTGTACCAATTTTTGGTCACTTATGCTGCTAAGGACTCAGTTTAAGCTAGTGTACACTAAGTGAAAGACCACTCAGAAGTTTGCTGTAGCCTAATTGCAGTTTTTAAAGCAATTTAAATGAAGCAAAAGCAGCTTCTCTGTGTAAAGAGAACCTTAAAGCAGATTTCTATCCCTATAGGTTATTAGGAGGAATCAGAATAGCAATAGGCAGTGTTACACCAAGAGCTGATATTTTGGGCAGGTAGGTGTTCTCTCACCAGAATAACCTGGCTGAGCCAACAGATTAGATTTTTTTTTAACTGCTTTCACCTGTGTCCCTTGTCAAGCTACAGTCAACAGTAGTATCGTCCACAAATTCTGCTAAATCAAAGTCTGCAAAATTAATAAATGTCACACCACATGAGTAAATCTTTCTCTCCATCTCTTAATTCCTCTCTCCTATGTGTCTTGCAAAAGAAACGTGTGTATGTAGGGGGGGAGCGGCAGAGGGGTGGTGAAGGTACATTAAATAAAAACCTTAGCACCACTTCACAGGCCAACCTTATTCTAGTAGCTGCCTGTCTGTTATGTGCTGGACTCTGCTGCCAGCCCCGTTCAGAGCAGAACCTCTGTGGAGAGCCTCCTTCACAGCACTATCTGATTCAGAATTAGTGTCCTTCTCACCAGGTTTTGCACTCTTTTCCTATGCCTTCCTGCGTTCCCCAAATGGTAAGATATATGATTAATTTACATCACATTATTTTGTCTTTCTAAAACTGCATGTGTTAAACCAATATTCCGCACTTGTTTCTACGGGGACCAGCAACAACTACGGAGCAATACCAATGTGGGACCACGCAGTCCGGGCTACACATACATGCCATGGAGGGCAGTGTTATTGCATCCCATTCAAGTACAGGCTGCTTGTACAAGCTGTTAATATCCAAGGCCAGAAACACAAGGACTGCAGCTGGGGATTACAACACCAATCTGCTTCCGTACAGTAATTTGAGGTCTACAGGTAAGGACGTGCTAATGAAGGCTGAGGATTATTAGTACAAGAAGTCACTCAAAAGGTTTTGAGAGGTACCATCTATTCCCCTGCAAAAGTTCCCTTTTTGTGCAATCTTATGTCAGTCAATAAATTTCTCTAGCATGTTTCACAAGTGGGAATAAAGGGTGGCAGGAATGGTTTAGCAGCGAGCAGGGGCATCCCATTCTGTTCGTGTGCTGGTTTTAGGGGACTGCGAGGCTGCAGGGATAAAACCGTTATGTGCTCATCACAGTTCTTTTGAGACTGCACACACAGTTTATTATTATACTACTTAACCCCCCCCCCAGCTGTCACCTACACTTAGCCCACGGCGCTGAGCAGATCACTCACCTGCCGTTCTTGGTCACAATCATCTCATTAGTGACTTCCCTGAATCTCTGCCAGAGCGTCGCATCCTCTAAGACAACCTGGAGCTGTTTCTCCGTGGGGTCGCCTTTGTCTCTCCCAGCCCGGAGTTCGCTCTCCACCACACTGAGAAGCCTGGAGACGGTGCAGTCGCTGGGTTTTTTGCAGCCCAGGTCTGCCATGACGACTTTACTGCCAGAAACTTCAGGTAGCTGTTAAAAGACACAGATAATGAGCTAAATCAAAAAACAAGTCATTTCATTGGGCACCGTCTGACAAACGTGCTCTCCTCGCTCTTTTGCCACTGACTCGCTCTTTCCCCTGGAAGTCCCAATGGGCAGTGACACCAGCGTGTGGAGCACACACTCCACACAGAAAGAGGACTATCTCCTAATTACCTGTCAGACGGTCAGGTGGGTGGCAGGCTGATGACTCAATTGGCTGCCTTGAAAGAAGAGTCCTCCATCCAAATTAGCATGCTTTTATCTTTTTTCAACCTGAAGTGGGTCTAATTGTTCTGCTTGAGAACCAGGTTTCCATTAATGAAAATTGTTTCATTTCCAGACTGAAACAATGCATGGAAATTGTGTTCGCGCTGATGCGGACTCTGACTGAAGGAGCTGGTAACAGTCAAGACAGTTACACAGAGAAGGTAGTCTTAAAATATTTTCACCAGGTATGTTGAATAAATGCATTAACCTCGTTCCTCTATGTTCCCAAATTGAAATGTAATAGTAAGAGACCCTTCTGCACTGAGGTTTCAATGCACAAGGAGAAGGTAGCATCCCTATGCTCCACCGTTGATGCCCACTGTGTCCATCCCTTGGTCCCACAGTCATTCACAAAACACCTGCTGCATGTTATGAGCAGCTGAACTCCCCTCTGGCTGCATTTCCAGGGATAGACCCAGTGCTTCTGGTGCTGGGCATGATCCCAGATGCCTGAGGCCTGCCATTGCTGACTTGCTTAAGGTCTATCTCATACAAAAGCTCTCTCAGCATCCCTAAAACTGGCATTCCCTCTTGCCTCAGGCTGAGATCTTCCCTGACAAGTTTAATCCAACTCCACATACCCTCCACAAAGAAGCCACCATTTTACTGAGGAGTCCAACAATTTTGGCACTCAGCCAAGGATGCAAGAGACCTGGGTTCAGTTCCATGCTAAAGGGTTAAGAGGAGGCCACGTGAATACTGGTGACCCATAAACACTAGACTTCGGCACATAACAAGGCATTTGAGGGCCTAATTTCTCCTGATGCATCTAGCTCCGACAGTGTCTCTGAAATTTCTGGTCTGTTGGATATGAAATGGTCAGGGGTTGATTATTAAAACATGGAAGCTGTTTTTAGATAAATGTATTTTCTGACTACTTTTTGAGAACTTTGTGTTCGTTTAATTCAACAGCCCCTGCTGAACTCCTGTGCTTCTGGTTCTTTCTAAAAGATGAAATGAGTTGGTGGATCACTGATGGGATTTATAAAGACAAGAAAGAGTCTGGAAAACTTTGCAAAATAGGATTTAAATTAAATCCATCATTTGACAAGGCTCAACAGATCTTGCAGTTAAAAAACCTGAGATACCATCTACCTAAGCAGCAAGGGCCAGAGCTTGTTGATCTTATTTGTGTTGTATGGCACCTTATTTGGCAACTAGTCCTACTAATCCCTCAAGCCCTACATGGAGTAAGGATACTTGCTGCAAGTCCTCAAAGCTGCACAGCTGCAGGTGTGCAGAAATGCGATGTTCTGCAGAACAGGAGACTTTTGGAGAGAGCCCTCAATTCCCAGCAGCCTCAGCACCATCAGAAGGTGCAAGCCACACAGGTCTCAGGTATTTTTACATCTGAGTAGTCCCAATCATGTTACTTTCAAACTTCACACTCTAGCACATCTTCCCTCTCTTCTTTTCAGCCTTTGTATACCTTCTTTAAATTACTGTAACAAAATTACCTAGATTATCAGTCAGCTCACCTTGTGAGTTACACTAGGTGTCAAATAGCAACTTCTAGTTAATATCCAGACCATTTTCACTGTTGAACAACTGCAGAATGCACTTTAAAATCTATAGGATATTTAGGTACCTGGAAATGTGCCACTTTGCATTTGGAAAAATAATTCCATCCCAGGTAGTGTGTTTGTGTGTCACAGAATATGTTTATGTCTGAGTTCTCCATTCCAAATGCTCAAAGAGGAGAGAGAAGCAAGTACTGTATTTTTTCCCTGCACATGATCAAATGGCATAGCAAATGCATAGGAGACTATGTGACACAGTTTTTAGTTTTATTATATTATAAACGTAAATAGAGAAATTGGACCTGGTCGAAATACTGTCTATTTCCATTCAACAACTTCAGTTTTTCAGACAGCTCTAAAACAAATAGATCTGTGTTATTTTGGGGTGTGGTTGGTTTTTCGTGGGTTTTTGTTTTTATTTTTTTTAAGTCAAAGCCCTATTTCCACACAGCTTTTTTTAGAATTACTTGCTCAGAAATCAGGAGATTCAAAGTTGAGGCAAGTAAATGGACAATAGCTCATAAAAGTAGTAACATTGCAGTAGTTATGCACAGTCCTTTTTATAGACAAATAAAAAGGAAAGCAGCTTGGTTTTCAGAAGTACTGACTGCCCATCTTTCCCACAGGGCTTTGAGTGGAGTGATACCAGACTAGAGCCTCTGAAAAATCAGATCCAATCTGCCTTCCTCAAGATGCTTAGAGCTTAAAGCAAACCAAAAGCATGCACAAAAGCAGCAACAGTTCACGTTGGTGGAGGGGTTTCAAAACGAGGAAGTGAAACACTGTCTCACCAGCAGACACTGGGGTATTGCTGGAGGTAAAGAAAATGCTCAGCAAAGGTGGATTGGAAACAGAGGCAGCCACAAAACAGAGGAAAGGGAGGCCCTGCTCAGAGCGCATTCCTTGCCCAAAGCACTCCTGGGACAGAGCCGTGGAGAAGGAATGGTATATGGAACAAACGGATAATGGACCCATTCCAGTAATGGTCTGGGAAGCAAAGTTTTTCTTCAGTAAGACTGGATTTTTTACAGCTAGCGTCCCCAAGGGAGAAGCACAGAGGCATTTGCTTTGTAGTATCATACTAAAATTTGCATCCTGCACAATAAAAAAAATGCACTTTCAGATTCTAAAAGTAGGTTACACTTGGGTGCTTACGGCTATCACTCACACAAGGTGCATGATGCTTGGAAGTCTTGTGTCCCAGAGGAAAAAGAAAAACCAAATCGAATCTCTTAAAATACCTGACTTTCATACAGTTTGAATTTTAACTTTCTAATTCTGTTACTATAGTTCAGGATGTCTGTAACCACAACGTTTTCCAAAATGAGATTATTACCTGTGGTTGGCTAGTGGGAATAGCCCAGTAGCTATTTTCAGCATGGGGAAGGGTGTTTCAGCTGTAAGAGTTCAGACTGAGAGCAATTACTGGCATATGCAGCAACATATACAGGAGGCAAAGCTCATCACTGACATACCTTTCCAATCTAGCAGAATTAGCCAAAGAAATAACAAGCTTGCATGCATGCAAGCAAATGATCAGCTGAATGCACTTGGGACTGAGATTTTACTTTAAAATACACATCCAGACCTGTATGAATCCCATCCCACACATCAGGCTTCCTCACATCGTATATTGTTTCTGCTTCACACAGCTGCTATGGGAGAGAGCTGCAGAAGAGAAACCGAACAGGTAGACTCATAGCCAAAGTTATTTGCTTATTGTTGGCTTTTCATTTAAAAAAAAAAAAATATTAAGGGTGGAAATCTTTACTTTGGATATTTAGCCTGTTTGGGGAGAAGGAAGAGACATCCTCTAATCTCATACCCCTCTATTCACCTAAATAATGACTTTGAATACTTCCCAAACACCCCTTCACCCTCCTTTCTTGCAAGATTAATTTTTCCAAGTCTACAGACGCTGAAACTGAAGCGCAGACAGATTAATGTCACTGGACGTAGGTACTGCCGGGGCACGGAGAACAGCCCATTCTCAGATGTTAGATGGGTTAGTTCTTGGGCTGGAAGTTGAATCTCCCTGAACCTGACATTTGAAGAAAAGGTACCTGCACTTACAGAGCAACACAGTAACAAGGTGACTGACAATCATTGCCACTGCAAGTGGGACAGAGCAGGGCCAAAGGACAGAAAACCATTATCCCTCTTGTACCTGTCTCTTGTTTAATTAAACAAGCAAATCAGTAGGCGCATCGGAGGAAGCGGAAAATGTTCATACAAAACCTGAAAAGTTGTAAACTTCCCCTGAAACCCAGCTGGGAGAGCTGGGCACTTCCAACCAGGAATCAGACACCTCGCAGCTCACAGGTCAGAACTAACCCCTACTAGTTAAAAATGCAAGTACAACACTCAATCATCTCCAGCCATGTCCAGAATTTACTAATAAGAATTTAGTAACTCATATTGTTAAATGAAGCAATGAGGACTGGAGAGAGCAGTGAAAGAACAATCCTGTGACAATTACTGTAGTTTATTCACCAAGTTCCAGCAGCAAAAAGCAAGGTGTTATTTATGAGTTTCTAATTAAACTCATTCTAAAACCCTCCTGGCCACCAGCTGGTGAGATACAGCAGAAAGAAAACACAATAAAAAGAAAAAAGGCAATTAAAGAGGCCTTCCTTGCCTTGACATTGGATAGCTGTTTTTTGGCCTTTAGGTGCATGTTTCCAAATGAAAGGCAGCCCGTCGTGATCAGGTGAAACCGCAGAGCGAGACTCACTCTTTCCATCTCCAAAGCTCCCACTGAAACATTCAAACACCTAACCCCCCGCTGAACATTCAGTCCCAGCAACGCCGGGGAAATGTAACCTCCACCACGACACTCCCAGGAAATCAACACCTATCAGCTACCACGGAATAATTAAGAGAGGATAAAAAGACAGCTGCCTGCCCTCTGCTTTTTAATCATGGATCCAGCCCCTCAAGAGATTGCTAGGCTAGGAGAGACTTAGAGAAGATTAGCCTTTTCATTAATGTCGGGGAGCGAGGGGACAGTTTCAATAACTTCCACCAGGCACGTTCTTAGCAGCGAGGCAGGCAGCTTGTTCAAGCAGTACCTCCCTGCCTGGTGGTATAATTGAGACTATAACCGAGATTAATTCTGAGCTCAGAAAGCATGGGGAGCTTTCCAGAGCAATCTTTCTTCTTTTTAAAAAAGAAGAAAGGACAAAAAAAAAAAAAAGCTGGTGATAAAAGTAAGTTAGTTTTAAACAATTATACTTTTCCCTAATTTGTCTTTCCTACTTGGAGATCTTCAGTATTGTCTCCAGACACGGATCAGCACCTAGAGCAAGAAACTATTATTGTTCCCATTTTTAAGATCAGAAAATAATAAAGAATTTAAGAGATTCTAAATAAACTTTTAAATTCTATTTACAACATTTCAGAACAAAAATAATAGATTCAATTTTTACATTAGCAAAAACAAACATGCATTTTTGACTTGGATGTGCAAGTCAAAGCTTCTTCTGAACTATGAGAGTTAACAAGTGACAAGTATAACTTGGTTGAAGCATTAGATTCTCTTCAAAGTGGTGAGCCTCCTGCATGCTGTTACATGCAACTAGAAGACACAGGAGTACATGCCCATGATAAAATAATTTGTTTTCACTCCACATATCTGGAACCGACAGCCCTTCAGAGCTGTGATGAAATCACGCTGGCCTGCTGATACTTCCAACGTACCGTTTTTCCACCACGCCAGTGTTACTCCACACTTGCTTCTACAGAGATTTTTAAAGTACAAACTCTCAGAAATAACCTCTCAGAGATGCCACAAGGGAACCCCCCAAAAAAAAAAAAAACAAACTTAAAAGGGTTTCAAATAAGCTAACTTAAAACATCAATCCCAAAGATTGACAGCTTAGATGTACTATTCCATCTGTAATTCATCTGAAGCTTTCTTCAGAAAAGTGAGAAAGCTGAGGATTTTCTTCCCTTTAGGCACCTCCAGCTCTTCATGGCTGGGCACTAACAACCCTGTACCCCCACCGATAACTGCAACCAAGACTGGACTCAATAGGAGAGGTATAAGTAAGGGAAGGAAATAAATGTCAACACCCAAATTCGAACTTCTTGCATCCATGAAATACCCTCTCTTGCACATCAGACCTTGTGGAATGAGAAGGGAAAGGGGCAAACACTACGGGTACTGCAGCCTTCCAAGTCTTGTCACCGAAATTGAATGTGGTGCTGATGACTCTGCCCCTATATTTATAAATGGGATCCAGGGGACTAGATGCAGTAGTACAACTGACAAACCCTCTCAGAGTATTGCTAAGGAGCAAAGGCATCTACAGAATACACTTTCCCTAGAGGGAAGCTGAGCGTTCATTGTTTAGAGGTTTCAAATGAAGAGTTGATTTACTTTTTTAAATCATTCAGGTATTAAGACCTCAGCAGGAGAACGATGTGGCAAAGTTCAATAGCTTTGTTGTTATGCAGGAGGTTGAACAAGGCAAGCAAAACAGCTCTAAGCTATTTAGTATGGAGAGGATTTATTGCCCTTTAAGGACTCCGATTCATAGCTGTCTTAGTAAGAAATAGATGTATCGAGCTCTCCTGACAGTCCTTGGAAGCTCTAACCTATTCAAAAAGATAAAATAGAAACACCTAGGTTTTTATATTGCAGGAAGACAGGCTCCTGCTTCTGTTTCAAATAAAGCTTTGGAGTTTCCTGTAGAACAGAAAATTCAGTTTAGTCAGCATGGGGACAGAGCTTGCCTAGAACAACAATCAAAACCGAAAGAGGTAACTGATAACACAGTCTACCACAGCACACAAGCCTCACCACCACCCCTGCAAAAAAATGCAGCTGCTTTGGCTTGCCCTGTCAGTCAGAAGGAAAGTTTAAGGTACTCTGAACAGCCCAACTCACAGCCCTGTTACACTACCACGGAATATTAAAACCACAGCAAGTGTTTGGATGCATATTAGGCACAAACTTAGACATACTTTCTGTAAGTTAAAAAAAAAAAAATATTAAAATAATTGCCTCTAACTCTACTTTTTGCACACATTTATAAATCATTGGCTTTCTACTTCCAATGTACATCGATATTCTACAAAGAAGAACCAGAGGCATGTTGCTTTGTAACTCTAGTCTTGGCTGACAGAATAGCACCAAGAATTATTTGCTCTGTAGCATGGAGTAAGCCAATAGTTTGTTGGCATATCTAGGTTGACTCGAAGTAAGTAAGAAAGAAGTAACAAAAATATCATCCCAACCTTAACAATTCTAGTTGTGCCAACCAGTTGTCTAGGTGCATGCAACTATACCGATAAGAATTTGGTCGAGCTAGACATATGCTGGGTGAAGCAGCAGCACAGCAGTGCAGACACAGAAACTCCCCTCAGCAGTACATGCTGTGTACCCAACAAAGGAAGTGAGGACAAGACAATCATCCTTTATTAAAAATTAACAAAGAAAAAAAAACGACCCACAGCAATTCCAACATCATCTAGAGAATCAGCATCATTAACAACTCTGTATTAACCATACGAACAATTCATTTAACGAAACGACAACTTTATTGAAGAAAAAAACCCCAGCACTTTAAGTAAAGATTTCACTTCATTACAGGAAAAATTTTAAGTTAGGAAAAAAGGCGTTTATCAAAGTAGAAGTCAAACAGTGTAGGGACATAGAAAAAGCACAACAAACAGAATCAGTAACAGTATAAAACATTGTGGAGAATTTCGGAGTTTGGTTTTTATTTTACAAAACAATTCCACAGCAGTGAAAAATTTAGTGTTGTCACATTACCGCGAGGCACACGGTTTTAAGAAAATATACCATTTCTGTGCTTTCTGTCCTACATGGTCAGTATTTGCTCCGGTTGTAAACATCAGTATTTAAGACAAATGTGTGTTTAAACATCATCCTCCTCCTCAGTTTTGAGAGTCTACAATAGCAACAATGATCTTACTTTCATTAACATGATTAAGTACCAGAACCAAGAAGAACTGTTCTCAGAAACTCAGAGGCTCTTCCAATCGCTCAGCACACAGCAAAAGGGGATGACCTTCAAGAGCCCGCGCTGCTCCACACAGCAGTTCCCAGAACACGAGTTTCAGACTGCACATAAGCAACAGTGCCACGAGCCTCCACAGGCACTGCACGCCAGCGGCAATCGACCCGCAAGCTGTGATCGATTCCGGCCTGACATCCCGCACCCAGCTGGAAGCCAGACTACAGCAGAGCCTCCACCCTCCCCCAAACTTGCATAGTAATCATTCACACATAGAGCCTCATGCATTTTCTTTTTAAAAACATGATCTCTCAAAAGAATTTCAACTCGGTGCAGAAATTTCTTCCTTGTTTTTTTTGTAACAGCTCATGAACAATCTTATTACTGTAAATACGAAACAGCATGCAATTGTTCACATCATCACTGTAGAAACATCGCCGATAGTACCAGTATTCACAACGGACTTCACCAAATAAAACAGAGCAAAACTTCGAAGTAATGAAAAAAAAAATCTCACATTGTAGCGTATAGAATCTCAGTGCTTTGGGAACAGATGAGTACCGCCCCCTCCCCCCATTTCCATTTCTACCACATCAGTTGATCCCAGGATATGCCCATTTCATGCTAGAACTGTAATGCTAAGGCTGCTCGGTTAAGGTTATGTCATCCGTACTGCAGAAAGTAAAAAAGTGGACAGGCAAAGTTGACCAACAGTGAGGCTGGGCAAAAGCACTTTCTGGTAGAACACCAAATCCTACCGTGATGGGCATCCAGCACCATACAAGTTTCTTTAGGAAAGTCGGCCTTAAGTGCTGCAGGCAACTGAGCAAGGACTTTGGAAAGGAAGGAGCTTTGTGATTTAAAACACAAACATCTCTTTTTGCAGTAGAGCACACACAACAAACATTGCTGCCTTGAAGGACATTAAGATAGAAAGCTAGAAAGGGCTTCAGAAATGCCCACCATGCTTCCTGCCAACCAAAGCTGATGATACCAAAACCTAACACAAAGTAGTTTTAATGACACAAGAAATGGTATAATGGTATAATCTAATTCAGATTGAAATTGGTCAAGAGGGAACACTCGTACACTAGTTTACTCCCCAATTATGTAAAATCATATAAAATACAAGTATTTTAACAAAATTGAAAAATCTTTTGATGATAAACTTGGCAATAGCCTGAACACAACTAATTATAAATTAATAGGAATCTGAAGAGTTTTATTCTATAGAGAAGAGTTATTTTAAATCAAAACTGCTTGTAAATGAAGTGACAAACTCTGAGTATGTTTCACATATTGGCAAGAATATGGTTAAGAGTCTCTCCTACTGCCTGACCTTCACAGGAACAGAATACAACACCAAAGGGCAGCATAAACCCTAGGGGCACTCTGGTGATCCTTATGTCTTTGCCACCTCCCCTTGGGTTCCCTTTCCTTAAGGGCATAATTGCTTAGCCTCATGTGCTATGCAGTCAAATTCAGATTTGTTCTTCTCTCTTACTAAATAAAAGGCTGTGGAGTTGCAATTACAGCTTTAAAGAGGATAGGAGGATGGGAAAAGAAAAAAAAAAAAAATCCATTTAAGTTGACCGCTATGTGTTGGTAGTTTCCTAAATTTCTTAATTCTAAGTGGCTGTGCTCACAGTCAGCTACAAGGTTCCAGTTAGCTAGTATGCAAGTTGAAAAACTAACATTCAGCATACCCAAATCCGGTGTTCTTCCAGAGGAACTGCTGGAGAGTTACGGTACCACAATCCTGCACAAACTAGTCAAGGATTAAGCAAAAAGCTTTTGTTCTTCCTAGTCTGAAGTATTCAAAAAGACCCCCAGAAGTCAAATTCCATTATGTTGACTGCTGATGAGCCTGCAATGATGATCTAACAAAACTTTCCTGGGGAGGGAAAGGAGCAATAAGGTATGCTATACTTGCAGCGTTTTGCAGAAATGCCCAGAGCTGTTAAAACTAAAGAAGTACTGGAATGTAAAAGGCATTAGGGTTGCATTTCAGTTGCCCTTATACAATGGAATTCTCTAAACATTATCAAAGTCCTAATAAAAGACTAACACGGGTCTTTTGACAGATGTAAATTATGTTTTGAACTTACTCCCTGATAAAAAAAAAAAAGACAAACATCAGTTTAGATACTTGTCTTAGATCAGTCAGGGAAAAGAAGTGTCAATATTCTTTCATTCCCAGTCTCTCTTTGGTGTTTAATTCTTCCTTTCAAGAAAAGTAATAGTCAACCTAGTTATTTCAACACTAACTTCCAAAACCTGGGGGGGGGAAAAAAGCACCAGGACACAGCACTTGAACATCATCCTGTCTAATTGATTCATCCCAACATCAGTGCTATGTTTTCAAGGTGGCATTTTCCATTCAAATGCCTTTGTAACAGTAACTCTAGCCAGCTGGAACCCACAGAAAGCCTGATAAAATTTCCCTTTCATACCATCCTCAAAAAGGAATCTTTTTTTTTTTTTTTTTTAGAGGATCCTAACGGCATGGTGGTACTGTGCTTTATAAATAATCAGAAGGACACTTAAGTTTAAGATTTTGAATTAACTCAGTTTCTCTTAACTTTCTGGAAGCCATAGAATTATGTGGCTTCACTGTGGGCTTATACTTTATTGCCAAGTAGATCTAGGCTTTTCCTACATTAAAATCTTTGTGGTACATGTCAGGGATACACTTGCCATGCAAATACAATGCTGTTAAATGACTAAACTCTTGGTAGATGGGGCCAGCGAGGCTTCAGTTCACACTGAAGTCCACCAGATAATCATCTTCATAGACACTGACTCCAGCAAGACAGTTTGGTAAGAGGAAAGGTGAAAGCACTTAAACAGTATCCCACACAGCAGAAGCGGGAATCTGTGCTCAGATATTAAACTGACCACTGTAATGGTTTGGCAGTAAATGATTATACATAGCTCAAAAGATAAAGAGAAAGTAGAACGGCCTTGGAGTTTGGATAGTGACTGCTCAGCATTTGTTTGGAGCTGGCAGCTAGACTGCTACACACTTTCTTTGCTAAGACAGGCAATGGAAAATTGTACTTTCTCCTCAAAGCAGTTGCTCTCTAGTGTATGCAAGAGCTTTTGGAGAAAGGAAACTGACCCCACTTATTAAAAAAAAAAAAAAAAGGCATTTTAATTTATTTACAAGTTCTGAAAAAAAAGGTCTTCTCCCCAGCCCAGACTGCTTAAACAACAGCCCACTTCCACCTTATCAACAGAGCTTGTCCTTTGAGAAAAGACATACATGAATTCTCTCTTTGCTTACCTATCATGCCCTCAGCTTTGCACTGCTCCTGTGCTACAGCTGGGGGAGAAGAGAAGCACCTTGCTTCACGTGAAATATTTCATTTTCCTACCTTGTATGTATTGCCATTAGCTGTAGGCAAGGCAAAGAACTTAGGTTCCTGGCAGCTGAAATATTCTATTAACCTTATTTTGCAAGTGCTTCTCATACAGGAACAAGTTTTTACAGATGAAAACATTCCTCTCATGTATTTTAAGAAAACATCAGTCCAAACTGAAAATTAAATACGTCACTGAAGATGCAAACATTTCATACTTACTCCAAAAAATCTTTTCATCTAGAATTAAATCTTTAAGAAGTCTCATAAACCTAAAATTTTGCAAGAGAGGCAGGAAAAGAAAGAATACCAATATTCCATTATCCGAGGCAAACAGTACAAAGATTCAGTGACACAAGGCTATTAAAAAAAACCCGCACAAGTTCTCAGTGAGAAGTTGGCAACTGATTTCTTTTTCTTGAAAAAGAAATCCTCTAGACTGGCATGGTCCCATCAGAGTCGAGGTCTCCATTTTACAGACTTCATGCATTACTCTCTTAATTTTGCAAAACCAAACCAATACATGATTTTACTTCAGAATCATCATAACAAATTCCGGATCTCTGCCCAGTTCTTCTGCCAGACTGAACTTCATTTAATCACAGCACCTTGTCCTACAGACACCATTGCTTACAAAACGAAGCAATTGCATACACTGGATTTAACACAGGGAGCCTCTAACAACAAGCTGAAAGGCACATTTTTAAGACAGAAGTAGGAAAATACATACGCAGTGATCTTAACACAGTTCTACTAAACTTCCTAGAAGTTCGTGAAGCATCCAGTATTCCTGTTAGGACAGACAGACCGAAACACATTTCTTCACAGCATCCCTATAGGCAGGAGAAAGAATAAACACAACAAAAAAAACAGAGAGTCACCTCAGTTATGCTGCTTGATGAGACTCATTCCATGGTGCTACCACACTGACACTGAGGACTTTAAAGATCAGCTGACCACGTATTAATTGTGCTTACACAATTTGCACGACTACACACATGCACTAGAGACAAGCGGCCCTGCTCACCATCCACCTGCCCAGCTTCAGTGGAAATGACACCTGTGAGCCCACATCAAGGCAGTGCACTGAAGAAGGCCGGGGCTGATGGAGCCAGGCAGCCAACTGCATGCTTGAACACAGAATAGCACTCACAGGGGAGAACAGGAAAAAAAGGTACACAGAAGAACACACTTGTCTAGTAGCATTTTGGGCCAACATTTAGGCATTCCAAAGGCAAGCCTGAAGTTCAGCGTGTGGTCAGCACACTCATATATTTTCTGAGGAAGCCCTCTCATTTTGTTACATTTGTGTTCTCCCACTAGAGAAGATGCTTAATTTCATTTTCAGGTTTAACTGCTTGTATTTCCTCCCCCTAAAACACCTGCCTGGAAAAACTTCTAAAGCCATACATTTCAATGCTTCTATAAACTAAGCTTCTGTATCATTAAACTTCAGGATGACAAGAGGTAAGGGAGTGGGCAAGCTTACCTTGCAAATGGTATGAAGGAAATGCTGTACCTAAGAAGAAAGATTTTTAAAATTACTCTTCATGTCAAACTTTTATCAGAGTCACAAACAGGAAGAACTCCTCTGATGCTGTAAGCAGGTAACTGCAAGATACACAGCCAAAATGAAGCTTTGGATTGTAAGCAACAGGAAGGAGTGCCCTTGCAAGTCATCCTAGCCCCACCAGGTTGTGAAACACTATGGCAAAATCAGGGGGCATACTGCAACAGCATTTTAAATGCAGTTCTGCTGCACCCAATATTCCTCATGCCCAACACCTACAGGCAGGTAAGATTAGTCTTGAGGGCTGGCTAGATATTCGTATCTGTTTCTGTACTATTCTGTGACATTACACAGAGCATATGTTAACTTAAAGAACACTGACAATTTGATTGGCACATCTGGGTCTTTTAACAAGACAAATTCAGGGAAGTGTAAAAGAAGAGTATCAGACAGTAAGCAACAAACTGATTTAAAAGGGAAAGAAAAAAAAACAGTTTTACTTCAAGCTCACAGAAATTAAACACATTCAAAGGAACTTCCCCAAAATATGGAGCCCTGAGCTCCATCTCCAAAGCCTCTGAACTGGTGCGAGCAATCACAAAGCAGGAACAAGTCAGCTCCTCACTGATGCACTGTCTTGCATCTAGGGGAACAGTGAAGCAGAAACTCTCCTTCCCTCTGACTCACACAAGGTCAAAATCCACTCACAACTCAGCTACCGATGTTAGGTGCAATAGCAAACGGAGTGTGTGGGGAGGAAATCACTTACCATGCCAAGGCAAAAAACTGTAAGATGCAGAAAAGGAGCACGAGTCCTTCCTTACGCCACTGAAGGAGGTGAAAAGGGGGGAGGGGGAGAAGAAACCGCAGACAATGAGACAACAGTGTAAGAACCCTTTTTTTTTTAAAATATACTGTTTATATATACATATAGAACTCAAGTACTCACCCAGAAAGCAGAACACAGCGTTAGTACCAGACACAACTAAAAGAAAACAATTTCTATTAAACACAGAAACAACTCCAGTTTTTAGATCTTGTAACACCGTAACAGGTTCCTTCACAGAGACAGAGTGCATAAGAGTTCCCCTTATTTAAAATGCTCTTGCTATTACATTTCTGAAGTGAATTAAAGCAATGAGGAAGTGTCAGCCTGACAGCTCCAGAAAATAATTTTATGGCTGCAAAGGAACACGAGGAAGATGTTCCTGCCACTCTTTTGCAACATCAGCAGGTCCCTACTCCACCCCACACACTTCTTGGTGTCGCAGGTATACACCACACTTCATTGTTTTGCGTAAGACTTTTCAGTTACAACTGCAGTCTTCCTTCTTCTCTAGATGCCACATTTCCTGTTGATTCTCAAGGTTACCATGGGGCTGAAGTTACATCACTACTTAATTCTCACCAATTAAGACTACAATATACTTTCAGGAACTTCCAGCTACTGCCTGGTAGCTTTCCTGTTCAATACAAAGTCCAGCACAGCCACTCAAACTGGCATTTTTAATTTTTTTCCAGTTGCACTGTCTCTTTACTACAGTTAAAATCTTGGGGGGTAGTAGGCCATTTTGGATTATTTTCCTCTTTTAATCCACAGTTTTAACAGTAGCCTCCTTTTAGTTCAAGTTTTCATTGTCAATTTAAGACATGACAGCTCATTTTAGCTATGACAGATGCTGATACTTGAACTTCCCTCATAAACATCTAACAGCTTTTTGATGCACATGTACCATTGTGCTACTAGAGATTATAATGTGCATTTTTCTGCTTGAATAAAAAAGGAGATTTAGTACTGCATATTCAAGAGAGCAACACATGCATTGCAAAGGAAATTGATTTGTGTATCGGTCTAAATACTGCACCATACATCTAACAACTGGCTTTATTCCAGTGAAGGACATTCCAGGCATTCTCCTGGCTCCAGGCATCCTAAGCGCATACAAAACATCCACACTACAGAGTAGGCTTCTTGCCTGCTGCCGGTCTGGGAGCACAGAGAGTCCATTTCTCAAGCTCTACCAGCGCCAGCAGCCTCTCTAGGTGTTCAGAGAGAAAATAGGAAGCGCTGATGCCAAGCAAACGCTCTGAAGACATTCACACTGACAACGGGAGGACAGTTTCATGCAAGTTAAACCACCTTCCAGATTTTAGACTCTCCAATGGGAAAGCTGAAGAGGCAAAAAAAAAAAAAGCACATGCACTTTAAACAAGCAAGAGTCTGAAACTTAGCAGCAATTTTCACACCCCCTACCCTAGTAAAAGGTTGGTCACTATTCTGATATTCTGAAGATAAAAACAATTCCAAGGGCTGACTTCAGCTGAACATTGAATTTGCAATTTCATTGTGTCATATGAGTTTCAAAAGCTACCAGCCAGCTGGGATGATTTCTGTATTTTTAATGCAAGATGACGAAGGCATAGAGATTCCCCAGTTGCTTTGTTAGGAAGTAAAAATTTTATCAAGGTAGAAATACCTATACAGCTCTTTAAAGCCAATCAGATAGAATATAAAAAGACAAAATTATGCAAAATAGATTGTCTAACAACTTCCATAGTAAAACTTTTTAAAAACTAGTTTCCCACCTTTCATCTCTCAAGCAACATGAAAATCTGATGTTGTGACCTCAAGCATCCTAAAAAAGCGTGTGCATGGTTCACACGCGCCAGCCGCAGACCCTTCATGCTCCTTTAGCATAACAACTTGGCTTCAGCTCAGCCTGTCATAATAGGAAGGTGGTTTGCTGGTGCTACACATACTGTTCCACTATCGCAGATGTGCAGGATGTTTGATGTTTTAAGCAGAAAAAAAAAAAAACCAAACCAAAAAAACACCCATAAACACATCTTAAGACATAGTTAGATCAATGTACATAAAACAACTTTACAATTGAAATTGTTCACAGGTTAGCAGGAGTTAAAACTGATTTCTTTGATACTTACTAGCATAACAACAGTAGCAATCAAACGTGTAGGCTCAAACATCCTTTTCAATTGTTTCATTGGTCCCATAAGAAAAAGAGTGCTATGAAAAATAAACCACAAAGAACACAGAGGTAGAAAGGAAAAAGTGAAACTAGGTAAGATTCCTCACTAAGTGGGGTTATTTTTTTAAATTGTCTGCTGTCATATGGGGCATCAGTACACTGTCGTTCTGGTAATCAGTGCTGCACAACAAAACAGACAGGACATAATAAGACAAAATCCATTCCTGCTTTTCTTTGTACAAGGTATTTATTCTATAATTTTATTCACACTTGTTCAGTTACAGTTAACATAAGCAGGGCAGAACCATAAAACTAGAAGCACAGGTCAAGGTCAGCTTCAACAAGATCACTCTTGACAGATGCTTTTTTAACCTGCTCTTCAAAAACACCAGCCACAGCGGCTCTGCATGGATTACCAGGTAACCCAGCTCAATTCCTCTATGTAGAGGGCTGTTTTCAGGCATAGATCCATTCTCTAATCCCTTACCAGATTTGCAGCCCTCATTTACAGCCCTGGTGATTGATACTGCATGAATTATACAAAGTGAAAGCTTTATCTAAGGTGGTATTTCTACCTCGTATAATGCATTATTCTGCCTCATTACTATATTATTTCCAGTTCCCTTCCTCATGCTTTCTAACACCTTGTTAAGTTTCCTTAGTCACAGAAGGTTGTGTCTGCCACAAAGTCAGTGGGGCTGTGCTTCAGGAACCTCAACAGCCATGGAGGCTTATCAAATGGAACATTATCAAAGGCACAATGGCAAAGAGTTATTGGGGGGGGCGGGGGGAAGACACCAACACAATGAAAAAGCCTCAATACTCAAAGCATGAGTTTGATTCTTCTTTACTGATGAGTAACTTCTACCTTGAATGCATTGTTAATAACAACAAACAAAAGAAAACTTTTCTTTACCATTTCAGGGCACTACTGGGGAAACGCCGTTCTTTAAAATTCAGCAACAAGAGAATGAGCTACGTAAACAAATCTTCGCACACAAATGCAACACACTCTATCACTTCTGCACCTTCACCCATTGTTCTGATTTAGTATCTCATCTTTATGAAGGAATAATACAAGAAGATTGTTACCTCCCAATAGATGCAATATTCCCCAGTGTATAAAACACTGCAAAGAGCACCAGCCCCTTCCTTGGTACCCACAGCAGACAACTACCCTAAAAACGAACATTTAGAGACAGAGGTGTAAAAAAATTAATATTGTTTTTCAATTGCAAGAGAAATATACCCAAGAAACGTCACAAAAAGAGAGTCTTAGGAAAACTTCAGCCCAAACTGTGGAGTCACACACATGCAAAAGTTAATTACATTTGCTGGCCTTCTTGTTAAGAGTTAGTGTGGTGCACCTAAACGTAGCCGAGTCAGGCATCCTTCCAGAGACTCAAACAAACCAAAAAAAAAAAAAAAAAAAAAAAAAA
>Ga0065711_1030841_pt1 | contig 31253 bp, 15 predicted proteins | sample Hoacrofraction12_FD_59098 | JGI IMG/M metagenome (GOLD analysis project Ga0065711, IMG submission 59098) | Hoatzin crop microbial communities from Cojedes, Venezuela - Epithelial fraction 12 v2 (version 2) | ecosystem: Host-associated > Birds > Digestive system > Esophagus > Crop | place... | reverse complement strand
AAAAAAAAAAAAAAAAAAAAAAAAGAAAAAGTCCCTCTCTGCTCTCAGAGCTACTGTCTCACAGAATCATCGGCCTTTTGACCTTGAAATGCTATGATACTTGTTTACTGGCAATTAATCTAAATTTCATTTAATTGTTTGTTTTTACCTGGAATTCATCAAACCTCATGTGTTGTTCTTGGAATTTCGTGAGTCCTTTCTGGGTTTTCATAATATTGAAGGCAAATATTGCATGTTTTCTCATAATTTTCTAGGAAACAGAGAGAATGAAAACAAAATGTCTCTTGCAACTCCCAAAACAACAAAACATCATAGGATTATATTTATTAACATCAAACTTTGGTTTATATTTAAACAGATGCTCATACTGACAGATAAAACACTGACCTGTTTGAAGTAGAACAATTTTATGAACAGGGATAATGCATTAGGAAGCCACAACAGAGTCTGAAGATGAATGCTTTTGTGCTTGTGGGAAAGCCAATATTAACATATGTCAGAGAGAGAGAGTGAATGCGTGATGGGACTTTGTCAGGCCCAAGAGATGAGGGTGTTATAAGAGTCAACAAGAAACTAAAACTGTGAACATTTTAGGTTGTGCTCAGGTGTATATGACTGTGTGATAACAAACAAAGACTTGTTATTTACGAAGCTCCACAAAACCTTCAAAGCTACTGCCTGAAGTTCCTGAAACTCCTTCTGGTTTACAGCGTAAATCTGAAAGATTTGGAGCTCTCAGCCCAAGTACATTGGCAGAGCTTAGCAGCAACCAGCAAAACTAAAAATCAAAACTTCTGCATGGATTTACTAATCAGATATCTGCCTCCACTACAGCACACAAGGCACAGATCACAGCCCATCTCAAACCACTTCAGTATCTTCTGAAAATAATACTCCACTCTGAAGAAAGCATCCAAGTCAGGGCACAGAGAATGGATCATTAATACCTTCGTCCATTTTTATCTAGACTTGTGGGCAGCCTCTTTAAGAGTGCCTGTTCTACAAGGGACTTAAGATATTTTCCAATTTTTCTTACTTTAACTGTTACCTCCTCTTATTGAAATATTTATAAAAGTAAAACAATGAAATTTAAGACTGAGAATTAGGTATCACACACAACGACCAGCGCAACTTTCCAGTTAGCTTAGTGGTTAGAAACAACTTTCTCTGAGGCAGCAGGAAGGATAAAGTCCTTAACTAAACCTGTGTCACATTAATACCTTTAAAAATCTTCAGAAGACACTTCTATATAGCATATCTGCTTTTCTGCATAACTTCTCCAAGATATAGCTTGCATTTTTCTTTTTTTTTTTTTTTACATTGCCCAAGTGATGATCACCTTTTTTATAGAGTATGAATCATCCTTTTTGCTACACTAGGTCATTTAGTATTGCCTTGAACACTTCCATTAAGAACCATTCTGCAAAGGTACTATTTGTAGCCTATTGTTTTGATGAAGTCACCTTTCTTGGAATCGTATTCTCAGCTCCTACCTCAGATCTCTCCGTGGCATAATTTGTTCTACTTCATACAATCACTTCCAGGTTTATTCCTGGCCTATGCCTCATACCTAGCAGGAGGTCCTTGTAAAAATCCTTGTGGTTGATATTTCTACTCTGTTCAGTATAGAATCTCAAACTGTTATTGTCTCTAGTATCTGAACACTGGTGAATCATGAAATAAGGAATACGGCTAAAATTGGTCACTCAAACTTAACTTTGTATGTTTTCCCATTGACAAATATGTATGTGTTGAGGATAATTACATATATTTTGAGATCCAGATGTTGAGGAAACTGAAGGTAAAGAGAGAAAGCATTTGCACTTGTTGGGTTAGTCTACAGGAAGCCAAAACAGAGAGACGAGTCAGGTTTTTACTGCGGTAGTTTAATACTGTACTCGGAAAGTTATATGATTTACACACAAACTGCTTCAGACACAATGAGTGGGCCATGCAAAAACAATCTTTGTTCTCTAGGATAGGTAATTCTGTGCATTTGAAGAACAGAAAGCTGTTCTTATTCATGCTGGAATTCTAATATGGCTTTTTAAATTGTCAGTTTTCATATGATTAGGAAATAATTGTGTCCTTCCATTGTTTTTTTCACCAGTATTAGACTGGACTTCACAAAATAAGCAAACAAAAAACCACCACAGATAAAAAAGACTTAGAAAAGTTTCTGAGATATTATTTTCCTTTAATATCCCCAACAGGAAATAATAACATCAACGCAGTGTAAGGCAGATAGTTGTTACCAAATAAGCGCACATAAAAAGATTTTGAGTATCCCACTAGACACCTAGCTAATATAATACAGAGAATACTTCTCTTCTGAGTCCGTTTAAATATTGAGACAAACAACGTATGCCAAATAAAATCCTCAGTTTAAACCTCAGGATTAGATTCAGGCAGACAGGACAGTGAATAAAGATTTCTCAAAGCCTAGAAAGTAACACAACTAATAGTGCCCCAAAGGAAGGGAAATTCTCACCAGGGGTTCATGTAGAAAGAAAAAAAGAGTACTCAAAAGAGACTTCTGATGCCTTAGCAGAAGAAGGGATCTAAAGGTATTACTCTTAACTTTTGACCTGGCACTACAGTCCTTTGAGACATCTGCCTTCTGGATGAAAGGGAAAGAGAAAGAAAGATGGGTCTTAGTTTCACCTGGACAAATAAGAGTACTTTATTCTTCAACTGTGTGACCTTGGCTATGTGATTTACATTATTTGGGATAACAGGCAGCAGCAATTTTTGCATGTAAAGAAGAAACCGAAGTATAGACAATACTGAAATAATTTGGGATTTTTATAAATTTAGATGTATAAATATGCAGATATCTAATTCCAGAGAATTTTTTAAAGCAGCATGATTCTCAAATCACACTCCCAAGAACACAAAAGCCTTCAAACGTCCTCTGAAGCACTTACTTTGGGACCTATAGTTTTATAACTCTCTTTCACTGAACATTATTTCAGAGACTGCAGTTCAGCTTTCATCTGGGTATTTATTTACAAGTAAAATGAATATTTGTTTATAAGTAATTGTGCAAGACAAGGACAAAATACTATTTTTCTACATATCTAATCTTACTTGCATAATGCAATGCCATCCATTAATGTGAGCTTATTTTTTTCTACACCAACTGAAGTGATGTTAAAGAAGGAAAGATATCCGGCCAGATTTTTTAATTCTGTTGTAGTTGCTTTATTTCAGTGGAATGCAATAAATTTCCATGTGTTTGTGCAAAACTTTGAAAACGATTAAAACTTGTGTCCTATATTTCTTTGACGTTCTTAATTCAACTTTTTTTTCTTTACCTGGACTTCAGAGTTTTCCTTTTTTAATAAAAAAAAAAAAAAGCAATAATATTATTTATCTTGTATGATGTTTAATTCACTAATCTATTACATCAAGTCATAACATATATTGGTCTTTTAGGTACCAATAAGAGGCTTTCTATATCTCTACAGGTAAGAAACAATAGGGGGAAGAAGACCGAGACCTGAAGTGACCTGTTGCCTGATAAATATCTCGACGCAGAACAAAGTTCAATAGGAGATTCATGCTTGAGAGCTGTTAGTTTTGCTGCTGGTTCAAAGATATGTAAAATGTCCTCCTATAATGTAAATAAAGATGGGGGATTTTGGTTGTGCAGTCTCTGAAAATAACTCACTTCAAAGGCTCAAGCTTGTGACACTCATTGATTCCGTCTGAGTGGATGGTCCACTTTGCTCGTGGGGTTCGTTGAACTTAGATGCAAACTTTTTATGACATTGCAGCTTAGGTAGTTTAGCATAATTATCCAGCACTGAAGCAATTTCAAACCCTGTCTTTGATACAGCATATGATACATATAAAGTAATTCCAATTTTAATCTTCATTTCGGAGTTGCTGGCAGAGGTCACATGGTGTATGAAATGAGGGAAATTCTGATCTGACAATAAGACTACACCTAGACTAAGAAACACGCGAGAAACCTTTTTTAGATCAACGTGGTATAGATCATAGCTATTAGCTAGATGCTCTAACATGAAGATAACGCAACTGTAAACAAAGTGATTCCTGGGAACAGTCTCTGACCTGAGCTAGTTCCCACACTGTACCTGGGGATAGTCTGAGACGGTCTGAATTCACAGAGGACAGAGCTATGCTAAGGACTAAAAGGAAGGGCAACTGCAATGCTGGCGCTTGGGACCATGCTCTGGCCCTATTGATTTTACTGGAAACAATCATAGTGTAAAAAAGACTGTTCAACAAAAGAAAATAAAATATCCAAGTTTTTGTAAGTCCAGCTAAACAACTTTGTGTCTAGCAATGCTTACTCTAAATTGAACCTCTTCATCTGACCTTTATTTGTATCTTGGATATTCTTCTCCTGTGTTTTAAACAAAAAGATAATTTATCCAGGAGGCAAGATGACATTTCAGTTTCTTTAGAAAATAGTAGATAACTAGAAAAAGAGAGAAAACATCATCTGTTTTTGTTGTGTTATTTTAAGCAGGATGTTTTAGAAACCTTATCTTAGTAAAACAAATAACCTTCTCCTTCAGCTGTGAACAAAAGCAACAAAAAATTCGTACCACAGTCTTAAAATCACAGAATAGAAATCTCCTTTATAGTCATAGAAAAATATTGTAGGGCTTTAGAAGATGCAACAACTGAAGCCACAGCCCTTAGCGAATTATGACATAAAAGAGGCTGTCCCAGTGGCCAGCTTTAATTGTTCTTCATGCACTTGAAAATGCCACACAAATGTGAAAGATCCAGTTACTGGATTTACTATGTGTGTTTGATAAAAGACACATCAATCATTACTAGTTAAGAGATGCTTCCGTAAGACGGCTGGAAAAGGAAATGCAGCTTGTTTTTTATGCTGCAGACTTCATCCAACAAAGACTCTGCTGTTGTTGAGCTGGTTGCAGAACTGTCAGCCCTGCCCTTTGCTCTACCTTTCAGAAAGACTGTTTATTTCCTTTGTGATAGATAAGGATGGAGGTCATTATTGTTAACAGGGAGGAAGGAAGAATGGGTACAGATTTTGCTTATGCTCTTTAGTTTCTCCTCTATCTTTCTCCCTTTGCTTTTAAATTCAATTTTTCTTCAAGCGCCCTTACCAGTTCCACACTCTCACTCTCTTCCAGTCTTGTTTCCCTGTGCAAAATGAATAAGAAGTTATACTGTAAGAAATGCCTCACTAGTTCCCTTGAAGGTCAAAAAGGTAGAGACAATATTGTCACTGAGTTCTAGTACTGAAGGGTAGCATCTTAGCCATCAACTCAGAAGATATTCAGAGGCAGTCATGCCTTCATTTGTCACATTCTGTGGAGTGCAAGGAGAGAGTACAAATTAAAGCCAAAGAGTGAGTGAAAATTAAAATAAAATTAATTGCTAAAAAATTAGTTATTCATTTTGATTCCAAGCCCAGGTCCAACAACATTTCCAATTATATCTCCAATGAATATTTACATGGTTTCTCAAAGACAAGAAGTCAAGAATTTGTGCCACGTCAGTTTATGTCAACTATTTAGGAAGGACTGTTCAAGAAGTCCTTCTCTTCAATGACGTAGCCTCAAAACATCTCAGATGGAGAGCAGATTTAACTTGAGTCTATGAGATCCTGGGTAAGTTCATGAACTGCTAGGTAACATCTTTTTCAATGACTTCAGAAATCATTCTTCACTTTTTGTTTTCCCTTTCATTTGATGCACCCATGGAAGGAATAATCAAATTTCCCCCGTTTTTCCCAGAAACCGTTTGGTGAATTCAACCTGAAATATCTAATGGATACCTGCTATATTTTACATTTAACTATATTTTGCATTTAATTCTATTTATTTGGCAGAAGAAACATGCCTAGGTCATCTTAGAACATTTATACCTAAATGACCTTCGTGTAGAGAGTTGTTCACATATGTAGCAGTATTATAATTTCTGCATCTTTCATTGGAACTCCATCAATTACTGACAGTTCTGCTTTTAAAGGTACATGCTCTGGATGAACTTAATAGTTTTTTTCATGCCTTTTTGACAGCATCTTCAACAGATAGCAATATGTTATCTTTCCACACCCAATTGTCCTCTTATTTATACCAACATTACTCTGATTAACTTCGCTTGCTTTTATGCAATTAAATAAATATGAATTTATACCATTATGAAAAAAATAAAGTTAATTAAAGTGTATATGACAAGCTTTCCTACATACCTGAAAAAAAGGAACAATCATATGCTAGAACTAGGATTTTTTTTTTCTTTTCAGATCACAAATTTCTGCTAGACTTAGCTCCAACAAAAGAAAGGAAGAGAGGAAAAAAGAAAGGAAGAAAGGAAGACAGAAAGACCAACCAAACCTCCCATAACCAAGAACAACAGAAAAATCCCATATTCCCCCCCTACCTATACTTAAAGCTGCATTAACTTTAAAAAGTAGTTCTGGCTTACACCAGAATGAGAGAAGCATCAAGCTAAAAGCACCTCTAACTGTAATATTTAGCATGTGTGCACATATGTGATTTATATGTATGTAAGCATGAACACACACAGACTATTTTTTGTTCAATATTAATAGCAATCTTGATATGTAGGGAGGTATGTTCTCCAGAATTTCTTTTAAGACAGTAAAGAGAGTTTTGTGGTCTGATTCTTTAGCTACTTGTAGACCCACAAACACAATTGTGGAAAACCTCACTTTCATAAGCATTTTCAGTTCCAGGTACCCCTTTCCCCTCTGTGCATATTTGCACACTACTGTCTCCTTTGACCAAGATGTCCATGAAAAATTTCTCCAGTCTTCTCTGACACAGTATAAAAACAATTCAAAGGCTGTCCTGGAGTTCATTTGCTAAGGTTATCAGAGGTACCCTGATATCAATATGCTGAATATTAGTTGCTGCAGGAATTGTATCTTCATGTTATAAAATTTTCTCAGGAAATTTGTTCCATTACCTTTCTTTCAATTTGTATAAAACTCCTGTTATGGCTTTTTATTCCTGAAATAGGTTATTGATTCATTTACAGGAATCTTTTACCTTTTTTAAATATTGCTCCAATTATAAGTTTTACCATAACTTTGTACTCTTGCCAAATTCCCGGTGTCTGGTTTCACACCTTTGGGTGTCAGCACGACTCCCAAATACAATTCTTTTCATTTTGAAATAAACATGGCTATATCTTTTACAGTTGGACCTGCTGTTCAAACAATTTCTAAAACTTCGTCTGTAAGAACACCGAATTCACCAGGAACAGATAATACTCAGGCCCTCTGAAAATTTAACAAACTTTATTTGAGGACTAAATAGGAAGGTAAGTGTCTGAGGGTAGCCCCATAAACTAAAATTCTGCAGCTCTGAAATCAGAGTGCCTCTATCCGTGTATTTTACCAGTAGACTTGACCCCATCTCACTATGCTGAGGTATACAGAAAGAACTTTACAGGTACGGGATTTTGTGTCCATATGCAGAAGCATTGCTGAAGGCCAGGACAAAGATGTAGTTTCTGAAATCAATGAGGCTTGAGGTCAACATGAGATCATCCTGTGGTCCTCTAGCACTTTGGGAGGAGGCTGTAGATCAGGACAATCTGAGGAGCCTGGAGGGAAATTCAGCTCACTCTTAGGTAGACCTTTAAAGGCTGATCTTTGATTTGTTCTTCAGGCTTCATTGACTCTACTGAGTAAACCTGTGTTAAGCACATAGGAAATACATATATCTATTTTTTCTTTAGACATCTATATTCAGGTAAATTAAATCTGAATATCAATCCCATTCCACCTGAGTATTCTTACTAAGCTTATATCATTATAAGGATTGAATATTATGATAAGGAAATCTGCTGCCAAATCACTACTATAATTAGGGCTGACTTGGCTTTTGCAATCTGAAGACACAAATAACTTGTATCACTGTGTGAGCCTCAAAACACATGGATAATCCCCTAGCTCGCTAACAAAGAGATGCCAACTTTTTCTTAGCTGTCTTTTTGTTTAGTTTTCAGAAGCCACTCAAATCAGATGCAAGGTGAAGAACTTTTAAAAGTTGGTTTCTTTTGAAATAAACTTCAAACTTTAGACACAAAGTAGCTCCAGACGTTTTATTCCCATGCATGCTGATTGACAGAGTGAAGGCAAAAGCATGTTTTAAAGGAGTTGTTTTTTTTTTTTAATGGACACCTGAGCCCTCCTATCTCCTCAAAATATCCATCTTTTAACTGCCTTTCTGCTCATCTTCATTGCCATATTCATAAGCGCCATTCTTGTTACTCCATGTGTTTATCCTGCCCGCCATACAACTCCACATCAGAGCAAAGAACAGAAGCTCAGAAATCTCTGGAGCATTAAAGCTGCCAGAGGAGCTAAGAGCAGATTTTGGAGACTGGTTTACCCGGAGAGTCTGTATGTCACATAAGACTTCCACTAGGTCTGCTGAAATGCACCTTTGTGAGAGCAGAAGAGCTGCTTTGGGAGCAGTCAGGATCTTGGGTGAAAGCTCTTGATGTTCAGACCAGCTGCTTGGTTAGTCCTCAGAAAACACTGAAGGGATTGATTCAAGTTTTATGCACATTTGCCTAAAGCATTGGGTTGGCACTTCTTTAAGCAGAAAAATGAATAACCACGTCACCTATGATTAAGAGACAAATACAATGGTGATTTTTTGTGGGACCTCTTCCCACCTGCACTTAAATGTGCAGTTATATTTTAGCTCTCTAGTAGTTGTCCTGGCAAGGGAAGCCATTAAAAACCTGTAAAGGCAGATGACAGAATTAGGACACACAAAGCCCACTTTCCACTGTGGGGTGGAAATGCCAGCAGCTCCCACACAAACTGTTTTTAAAGTTTGGGTCTGGGACTGCCACTTGGATGAACTAGTCCGTGCTTCTTCCAAGAACTTCCAGTATAAGCTAATGTTTTCTTTCTAGATCTTGGTTTTCTGGTACAGGAAGGTGAGAAACAACCTCCTTTCTTTCATCTTTTTCTGTTATACTTTATTTAAAGCTGTAGCATCTTCTAGGCAGGGAGCTGTACATTCCTTAGTGAGCAGGTGTCTAGCCATCCTGCATGGCCCCTGCATGGTGATGTAAGAGAAATGGCACACAGAAGCTTTTCACACCACAGATAATGAAAAAAGTGTCTTCTACGCAATACCGAATTGAAAAATAAAAACTGCATCCCACAGAGTACACTCTGTTGAATTCTGCATTTGTATGTATGCAAGAATTATGCATGCAGCTAAATTTTCAAGCCTTTTTCAAAGGCAGAATCAGGATACCCCTTTGGTATTCCTCCCTTTAGCTTTTTAGCAAGTTTAGTAAGCAGCAGATTTTAATTTTGATAGATTCTCTCAAGTACTGTCAAAGTACTAACATTTTTTGTTGGGAAAAAGAAGAGGACAATTGTTTGTAAAAGAATATGTGCTAAACTTATTTTCAAAGACTGACATTTCAAAAATCTAACTGGCTTTCCTCTGTGTTTATCTGAAAGGAAAAATCATTTAAATTAAAATAATTATATTTTATTTTTAGTTTCTATTACTCAACTTCTGTATCAGACACAGGCTGACATTTGGATGAATCTATGTCTTTACTCCAATAGTTGTCCAAATGAAACTTATCTGTGAACGGGTTCTTTATTAAAACAAACAAACAAACAAACAAAAAAACCCAAAACCCACAAAAAAACCAACCCTGCAAAAAGCCAGCATGCAGCTAAATCAAAGAGAGTATTTCTCCCTGTGTTTTTGGCAGCTCTTGCCATGACAAGCTCTATGGAATCAAAGTCTCTGTACTCACTAGATGCTTCTATGTGTCTTCTTTGAAATAGGTTGGTGGGATTGGAAATGCTCCGCAGCTAGTCTGTCACTTTTTGATAAAATGGGTCATCAGTGGCATCTTTGCTAAAAGCTTGTTGATGTTTTTAGTGCTGCACGTCTTTCTCCAGAGAAAGAAGCAGCTGCGGAGTCTACCGCCACATGCCTGCTGTGTGACTGCAGCTATCTAACTATTACAACAGTGTTTGTTTTTTACACCTTCAACTTTTCAAGGAGTTTGCCGATTTAAGGGAATTTTACAAAAGGCACTGCTAAGGAAGCATGGTATAGCATAAACACTGTCTGGGGTCTTTCATGGAAATTTTTTTTGTTTTCTACCTTCCTTGTTCTCTGCCCGGTAACATGAGAAATAACTCATTTTTCCTTCTTTATCGCACACATACCGCATGTTCACAAAGATGAGAAGAAAAGAAAAAGCAAGTCAGAATCCCCTTCCATTTATGACTACTTTATACCATTCCCATGACTAAAGTAAGTTATTATGTCAGTATGTCAAATCAGATTGAAAGGGTTTGTGGTAATTCATATTTGCAGAGCAGTTCCAGTCCTCCCAGTACGTCTGGACCTTCCTCCTATTCTGCATAGTTTTCTTTTGGCTCCGCAGTGGAGCTGTGTATTTGTTTTGCAACAAAGCATAGCTTCTGGCTGTAACAGAGACAATTCAAACATTTTCTGATCTGCTGGACATGTTTTGGTGCTTTTTGTTTTGAAATGATCAAGAACTTAAGCACAAAAAGGTGTTCCTGTAGGATGTTGCCTGTTGCATTTCTCTTTCCCACTCAAGCCAAATGTACCAATTGTGGGAATAACCAAGGGAAACAAGATCAAAGAGATAAAGAACACGAAGGGAATCATAGAACTAGACCACTTCATGATTGCAGATACTCTACAAGTGTTGGTCACAGCTCAGATCTTTAGCACAAAGAAGAAAAAGGGGGAAAAGTTGTTAATTTGTTTTAAATTGGAACAGGGAAATATGATCTATTAATCTCATAGCACATACAAATTTCCTCTGACTTCAGTGAAAATTGCTGTTATGCTGAATTAATAGAACCAGAAAAAGAGGTAAAGGTAAAATAAAGATAAAATTCTCTCAAACCACTTCAGGGATTTATAGCTGGAGTAAGCACCTGTTGCTGTTAACTGCAGAAAACCATGCTACTATTAGGCATTCGGGAGGTGATAGGCGGTCTGTGGAAGCAATTTGTCCTGTAGGAAACAGAGCAACTTAAGCTTTGGTACAAGTGGAGACTTGGCCGGTGAGGGAAGGAGGAGATGCTAATAAGGACAGAGAAAGAGTCAGGTCATTTAGTCTTTGGTCATTAACTTTATCTTAATTCTGACCGTTTTCTGTCATGAGCAACAGAAAATCACACAGTCAGAGCTCAGATGCCAGCAATACCACAGGAAGGTGAAACAACTTGGTGAGTCATGGATTTACTAGCATGGCTAATGCATCTGAGATTTGCTGCCCTGTGGCCTTTTAGCTCTGAATCACGGCATATGTGTGATGTAGACTGCATGAAACGATGACAGCGATATGGCCTGTGCAGCCAGTCCTGTTCAGATTTTTCATGTATTTGGCTGAGACAGTAGTACGAAAGACAAAAAGCAATATGGTCAATCTATTTAAAAGAAATATTGGCCTAAATATTCTTGCGGTATTGGATCACTGTCTAGGGGAGCACGAAGCATTTCTGGAGGGTGAGTAATACAACATGTCCTAGGTCTATTAGAGAAAAACATAATCCTATATAGAGTATGTTGAGTAACCTGAATGATAGTTCATCATCTAACTTACAGCGAAAAGCATACAACAGAACAGAAAATTCATCTCATTTAATGAAGACATTAATATCAAATAGCACCATTTGATTGGTCAATTCATTCATTGATCAGAATTAACACTTGGACATTTTTTTGGAATAACAGCACCTGAAGTCATTAACATAGTTAACTTTTGCTCACCACTATCTTGTGAGTGCTTGTAAAAGTGCATAAAATGTGCTGTTGCTCAGGTTTACACACCACTCCACGGAGTCTGTCCAATTCATAGAGACTGCAGCGTGTCCTGACTGTTTCTTCATTTTGCACAGGTAAGACAATACATGCTGTGGAGGTTGAAGAGGCACAACCTTCTTATTGCATTTATTCATCTGAAAACTGAACTGAACTAAAGAACTAGAATGCAACCACATAGGGCTTTAACATTTAACACTGAACACATTGAACCGAGTCCACACCAGCTGGCAACCAGCAAAGAGTGCAAAACAGCAGTTAAGCAGAAATCAAAATTATTCCCATAAAATTATGAACAGACAGGAATTCTGTATTTTTTGAACTGGAATGACACATTTTCCTGGGTTCATTCTGTGAGATAATGGTATACATTGTTTTACCTACCATTCTGCTGATGAGTTGGGGAGTTTAGATTACACACCTGAAGTGCATACTAAGAGGAGTTAACATTAAAATAAATGAGCCTATTCATTTTCAGAGAGCTGTGAGAGAGAAAGGTTTAAATATTCACAGCAGGTGGCACTACCTATTTCATTTCAAAATACTGCCAGGGAAAAGAAGAATCTGATAGCTATCAGATATCAGGAAAGGGTTATAAAGAATATTATACCCGGTGTCATCTTCAGACTTCCAAAGAAACCAGAAAGCCCCAGTGTCCATATTTCATTTACATTCAGAGCTGACTGGTAACCTATTCCCTTTCATTCCCTGTGTCATCCTTCCACACCTCCAGTCCCTGATGTCAAATACCCTTTCCAGGGTAAATGTCAGAGGAAAAAGGGAGCTTTTTCCTACGTGGGGAGTTTATTGCCTACTCCTCCCTTACACTGAAATGCCAGATGTTGTTCTTTCTGGTTAAAATAAAAAGAAACACTATTTTGTGTGTGCCAGTTAAAAATATGTTATGGGGAATCACTGGGGTGAAATTATGCCATAGAATGTTGAGATCTCTGTGTTTATGGAACATTCATAGATGTATTTTGTCCTTCCAGAGGAAGCACACCAGCCCCTGAGAAATGCTTTTACTTTCAAAAACTTCGTGCATGGAATATAGACAGGATGGGCTGTTACCCTGTAGCCCTTTAATAGAGTACTACCATTGTAAGTAACAGGCCATAAATTTTGTACTGAGATTGAAAAAAACCTCAGGACTGAGGCTCATCAGACCTGCTCTGCCTGAACTTGTCTTGACCCACCCGCAGCCTTTCTTCACTCAGTTTAGCAGCAACAGACTCTAATGCAATTCTGTACTGTAGAGAAACGCAGGCCTGATACTATAGGAGAGTCCTTGAGAGGTGGGGATGCAGGACACAGTGTGGAGGAGCACAGGATTGGGAAGATAAGGGACGGGGTGCAGGCTGGCACTGGAGACCCCATAGTGATAAACAATTAACCAATGGTCAGTTACAGAAATGCAGACCTGGAGTTAAGCAAAACTAGATTTACGGGTGACAAAGACAGTAAATCCAGCTGTACAGCAATGAAGAAACAGCAAAGGTGTAAAAACATGCTGGCACACACAGAAAAATGACACCAAGAGGACACTAGGGTGAGAAGAAAGACACCACAGAATCACAGAATCAGAGAATGGTAGGGGTTGGAAGGGACCTCTGGGGATCATCTAGTCTAACCTCCCTGCCAAAGCAGGGTCACCTAGAGCAGGCTGCACCGGACCTCATCCAGGCGGGTTTTGAATATCTCCAGAGCAGGAGACTGCACAACCCCTATGGGCAGCCTGTTCCAGTGCTCAGTCACCCTCAGCATGAGCTCCACATTGCACCTGTCACCCTCAGCATGAGCACTACCACTATGCTACCTGGACACTTTCAAGTCTATGGGGCTGGATGGGATCCACTCAAGAGTTCTGAGCGAGCTGGCGAGGAGCTGGCCAAGACACTCTCCATCATCTATGAGCAGTCCTGCCTAACAGGGGAGGTCCCAGATGACTGGAGGATCGCCAATGTAACACCCATCTACAAGATGGGCCAGCAGAAGATCCTGGGAACTACAGGCCTGTCAGCCTGACCTCAGAGCTGGGGAAGATTATGGAGCGATTCATCCTGAGTGCGCTCACCTGACATGTGAAGGACAACCAGGGGATCAGGCCCAGTCAGCACGGCTTCATGAAAGGCACGTCCTGCTTGACCAGCCTGATCTCCTTCTATGACCAGGTGACCCACCAGTGGATGAAGGTAAGGCTGTGGATGTTGTGTACCTGGACTTTAGTAAGGCCTTTGACACTGTTCCCCACAGAATCCTCCTGGAGAACTTAGCTGCTCATGGTCTGGATAGGTGCACTCTTCGCTGGATAAAGAACTGACTGAATGACGGAGCGCAGAGAGTGGTGGTGAATGGAGTTAAATCCAGCTGGCAGCCGGTCACAAGTGGTGTTCCCCAGGGCTCAGTTTTGTGTCTGATCTTATTTAACATCTTTATCAGTGATCTGGATGAGGTGATTGAGTTCTCCCTCAGTAAGTTGGCAGATGATACCAAGTTGGGTGGGAGTGTCGATGTGCTTGAGTGTAGGAAGGCTCTACAGAGGGATCTGGACAGACTGGATTGATGGGCTGAGGCCAACTGTACGAGGTTCAACAAGGCCAAGTGCTGTGACCTGCACTTAGGTCACAACAACCCCATGCAACACTACAGGCTTGGAGAGGAGTGGCTGGAAAGCTGCCCATTGGAAAAGGACCCTGGGGTGTTGGTTGACAGCCAGCTGAACATGAGCCAGCAGTGAGCCCAGGTGCCCAAGAAGGCCAATGGCATCCCGGCTTGTATCAGGACTAGTGTGGCCAGCAGGAATAGGGCAGTGATTTTGCCCCTGTACTCGGCACTGATGAGGCCGCACCTCGAGTACTGTGTTTGGATTTGGGCCCCTCACTGCAAGTAGGACATTGAGTTGGCGGAGTGTGTCCAGAGAAGAACAACAAGGCTGGTGATGGGTCTAGAGAATAAGTTTTATGAGGAGCGGCTGAGGGAACAGGGGCTGTTTAGCCTGGAGAAGAGGAGGCTGAGAGGAGACCTTATTGCTCTCTATAGGTAATCGAAAGGAGGTTGTAACCAGGCAGGTGCTGGTCTCTTCTCCCAGGTAACTAGTGACAGGATGAGAGGCAATGGTGATTTTTAAAGAAAAAGAAAGGATACTAATATAGCTAGAATTGCTAATGATTAGATGGTTAAGATTTGAATTATGCTGATAAGAAATTATTGTCTTTATATAAGTGCTTCCTCTTTGCTCAAAACAAGATTCTGAGCATTATAATGTCAATACATTACATAGTTCTTACATTTTCACTAAAAGTATTCATCTTCTGGTTTTGCTTGAAACAGAACTGATTTGCTTTCAGTGAATCTTCCATACAGCTAAGTTCTTCAAAGCAACTGCATTTTTCTGAAAATGGCTGCATATATTACAGACACTGTCCACTCCAAAGCTGGTAACACCTAATGTTTATGGTTACACTGAGCTAATTGTAGGAAAGGAATGCAGAAAAAGGCTATTACTATAGCAGGCAAGGTCACCGACAGATCTCTTAGGTCCCGCAAGTGAGGAGTCGGAAGGGATTGTACTTGCGGAGAGGGGCGGACAGGACAGGTGACCCGGTATTGACCAACGAGGTATTCCATGCCATGCACGTCATACTCAGTTTAAAGCTGGGGGATCAAGAGTGTTTCACTCTCTTCGTCCATGGCTGCCTTCTGAAGACCCTGCTTGTTGTTCTACCTCTTACCCTATCTGTACATTCCTGAGTCCAGTTTCTATCTGCTGCTGAGGCCAATCTGGGACTGCCTGGTGCTGCCTGGCAGCTGCTGGTGGGACACCAGCGCCCAGCACCCAACTCCGGGAAACTCAGTTTCTGTTTTGCATTATTTCTCTTATTATTAGTAATATTAGCATTACTAGTGTTATTAATAAAATTTTAGATATTCGCTTAGTAATTTTCTCTCCCATTTCCTCCTTTTCCTTTCTCTGGTGGGAGGGCGGGGATTAATAGAGAGCGTCTGCCACTCAGTTTATTGCTGCTTTAAACAGCAACAATGCACAAGTGGCTATATGTGAATTCAGTACTTACAAGGAATGTCTGACAGCCCTGCCAATGAGAGTCCACTCTCTTAGCTGTGGAGAGAAAAAATTATCATCTTCCAAAAAGCTAGCACAGCTAAAGCATCAATAGTGCAAGCTTATCTATGCTCTCTTTCCAGTATGTCTCAACTCTGATTGACAAGGACAATTTCAAAAGTGAGAGGTTATTTCAGTTTCCACAACCCATTCAGCACTTGACCTGTCTGCATGGCAGCCAACAAGTGTGCCAATTAGTGTGATAGATAAGTATTAATTTCACTATTAACTTCAAAAATAACTAGCCTGGACATTCTGGAAGTACTATGAGTTGGGCATATAATAAAACTGAGCATGGAATTAATCTAAATGGATCTCAATGATGCATATGAGAAAGTATATAACTTTGGATATAAACATCTGGCTGATGACTGCTGAGGGACTGGCTAGTGTTCATTTGTACCACTGTCCGCTAGTAGACAGGGTCCTAACGGCTTATTTCCGTCACGAAGCTATGCCACTGACACTCTGCTGCAGCTCTGTTCAGAGTAGTTTATCCTTCTGATGGAATTTGATCTCTGCAGCTAATGTCACTGTGGTACTGCTGGTGACCATGATGGGTAACGTAGCCTTGTCCACAAACAGTTACACAGGCAAAGATTCGCATGTTGTTTGCCTGTTACTTCTCTGAGGGAACCTTAAATAATCTTATCATCTGATACAATATTCTTCATTGCGTTTTAAATAAAAGAACAGGTTTTGTGCTGGGAAAAGATGATTTACATAATTTTAGCCAGAAGTGAAAATATGTATGGAACAAGGACAGAAATTAATCCCACTAAATACCTATTGAACCTTAGCCCATGATATTTTTACATCACTGTTGCTCATATTTTTCAGAGGTTTTTTCTTTTTTTCTGTTTTTTGCATTTGGTCGCTTCTCATTGAACCACTTCGATGTTACTCTTGGTCCTTCTCACGTGATTATTCTCTATGCACAAAAGCTTAGTCCCACTGAATACATTTGCAGTCCCACTGTTTTTAATGTAAGCAGGTTTTGATGCATTGAATATAAAAGGCTTTAAACTGTCCATTTTGTAAAACATTTTTTCTTAGAGACTGTGAACCCTCAAGGTACTATGCCAAGGTTAGGAAGCCACACATGGTTATTTTTGTGCTTTATAAAATGTTTAACATTTTTAGTTTATAAATCATTTTTAGCTTTACCTAATTTCAGAGCGTAAAGGGCACGTCAAACTTTACTAAACTGAAGCCCCAGGAAACAGCCTATAACAATGATGGATTTTTATAATGATATAACCCTTAATGAATTATTGTGGTTCCTTAACAAGGTTTTAATAAGAAATTTCTTTTGCCAGCATGGTTATTAGTTCTCTCATCTGAATAGCCCTGGGCCAGTCTGTCATAGAATTGTACAGCATATTTCTCTCTGTGTCAATCCTACTATACTGCAAAACTCCAAGCCATGAATAAAACAAATTCAGTTTTCCTTTCTTTGCCTTTTTTTTTTTTTTTACGTTAAAGGTCAGGGTTTTTGAATATGTAACTTGAAATGAAGATGTGCTGACTACAAGACAACTGTTACTCATGTATAATGGAAGAATGCCCGCTGCCATCCAGATACTTTCCTGTATGCTAACGTGTCTTGGAGGAATTGACTGCAGTACACAATCTCTTTACACTGAGTGGGTGGTTGTGTTCTTATGTGCATTTTCTAGATAAGTTGTACTTTTTTCTTTTTCTTTAAGGCATTTCTATATGTCTGAATAGTGTGTTTTAAATACTCTGATAGTCATAGTCTTTCTTATTTTAGTGATCAACATGTATACTTATGACCGTGTGGGCATATGTGTGTACACATAATTATTTACTGATGTCCACTTGAGAGTATAACTATATTTTTAAAACATAGCTATAAAATACTAAAATGAAATTAAACCTGCAAAGTCAAGCAGTGAAATGTTAACAAATGCCTGCCTTATCTTTGTTCAGTCTTCTCACGTGTCTATATTATGCTACAATTATTAATTGCTACTTTAATTATTCAAGCGACACTAAACTAAAGCTAACTGCAAAGAGTTGTAGAAAAAACTTGCGAGACACTGACTGTGTGATATAATGTAGTATGGAATTTCATGTCAAAAAGTACAAAGCGATCAGCTTGGTTAAAACAGCAGTAAATGCTCATACGCTGTGATAGACTCTAAATTCATGACTCCAATCCAAGAAAAGGATTTTGGAGTCATTGGATATTTCTCAGAAAACATCAGATCAATACTCTGCAGTGGTCACAAAGGCAAACAGAATGTTAGCAATTATTAAGGAAGGATTTGAGAAGAAAATATGAAATACTATATAACCACAGAAATCCATAGAAATTCACTTTAAGACGGTGCTTACATCTTGAATACAATATACCTTTCTAATTCCTCATTTTAAAAGGATATATGAGAACTAAGAAAAATACAGAGGATGATGACAAGAATGCTCATAGGTAGAGAACAGCTTATGTCCAAGAACAAGTGAAATGTGCTAGGAGTCTTGGGGGAGAGCGGGAAGAAATGGAGAGAAGAAGGAAGCAAAATAAAACAAAAGAATGACTGAGGAAGGCTGTAATAAAAAACTATAAAGTCAAGAGCATTATGGAAAGGTGGAATATTTCTCATGCCAGCAATCAGAATTACATGCTGCCAGTAAAATGATTAGGTATCAAGCCTAGCAGTGACAGAATGAAGTATTTGTGCACAGATCACGTAATTTCATTGTGGAAATGATTGCCAATGGAGACATTGTGGAGGCCACACGCATAAATGGGTTTAAAAAAGTGATTATACAAATTAATGAAAGTCCGTCAAGAGCTATTAAACATGAAGACGTGATTCACCAGTTCAGGAAATCCTTAAAGAATGTATCACCAGAAGCTGGAAGGACAGAACAAAAAAAGGGTTTATTCTAATTTAGCACGGTGTTTTTTGGTTTGGTTTGGTTTGGTTTAGTTGTTTACATTTAAATTCTTTTCTTCAACACCCTTTACTGGCCACTTTGGAGACAGGATGCTGGGTTAGATAGACTTTGGCTTTAAAGTTTAGAGACATTTTTATCTTTATATATTCTTTTTGCAGATTAAATCTTTATAGAATTTACTATAATTACCTCTGTGCCTTGAAACTGTAATCATAAAGTGGTGCTAGGCAGTGTTGACACAAAGAACAAAAGTACGTTTGTGCAAAGTATCTTACATTTTGTCTGCTTAAAGCCTGAAAAAGTGTATTCTCATCATATGAGTGGGTTGTTGGTTTTTTTTCCAAAATGTGTCACCTAGCCAAATTTCAGAGGATTTTAATTTAATGGCAAAAGGAAAATCAATAGTAATTTCTACCCTATATTATAAGCATTGTCCCAAACCTTCAGTTGAATCTAAATTTGCCTTTTGTCTACATTTTATGTTTTCCAGCCTGTATTCAGGACTAGACTTATGGTTGTCTCTGGGAAATGTCAGAAGAGAAAACTCAGACTTAGGTGTTCCTCTATATTACCCCAGCTTTTGCAGAAAGACAGTACGTCTGCAGTGTTTTCTGTAAGAGCTACTTCAGAAACATGGCTGAGTAGAATTGTTTGGATGCAGGCTGCTGCCATTAATTAGCTAAAGTGTTTTTCCCTATAATTGTTATCAGAAACGACATAATTGTTTTAACTACATAATTTCAAAATTCTACTTGAGCCAAATATTGAGAAACTGGAGATCTTTAAAGAAATACTGTCTGGCAAAACTGTAAGCACAGAGGGTCTTAGAGGAGTAGAGGGAGGTGTGATGAATAGAAGTTCTGTATTACCAACTCTGTATGTAATTTACTCAGAAAATTGCTAAGAATTTCCAAAGGTTTAATTAAACAGGACAGCAATATGAGGTGAATATTGTTGCATTAATTGTCTAACGGGTAAATGAGCACTGAGAGCTCTAATGATACTACTAGTAATGACTGCATTAACTGGCTGAAACAAAGTCTGTTTGAACATTTATTATAATAATTTAACCAGCAATGATAGTACATGGGCAGATCTTTGTAGCAGCAGGAGTCCCCAGGTTTCTGCACTGAGTGTAGCACAACCTAGATACAAACCAGGGGTTCAGGCTGAGAAAAAAGAATAGCCCCCAAGATGGTACTTTGGACAATGTTTTGCAAAGGTATGTTCACCTTCTTACATGAAGTGACATCTTGAACACAAACATAGAAATTTTTAGGTTCATTTTCCAAATATTACACTTTACCGGGTTGGGCGTCCCTTGTGATCCAGACTTTTCTTTAGTATTCATTTGGCCAGAAAGAACCTTATTGAAAAGGATACAATGTTGGTTTTTTCCTATATACTGTTGTGATGAAAAGTAGGGATGCTGCTGCTGCAGGTATATGGTATCATTGCAGTCTCTTCTTTCGTTGGGCAAAAAGCATCTCAGGCTTAACACACAGTTTTTATTGGGTGTGTTACACAGATAAAGTAGCCTGAGATGTAGGACATTCTGGTCCTGAGTCATTCTGAATATTTCAAATGGGAAAGGAGTTCACCCTCAGCATGAGGGCCTTCCTGTGGGATATGAATTAAAGTTTGAATGAAGAGGATGAACATGAATGTTTGACTCACAGAGCTCAGGTAAGTACCCTGCCAACTTCACTACTTTTCTGCTAAGGTAGGTTACTCCATCTTGGACTTCATCAAAGCACGCCTGATGTAGAGTGTCACCATGAAGATGACAGTTCAAAACGGGTGAAATCTGTATGAAAATCAGACTTCGGAAAGGGCTTACCCAAGTCATAAGCAAATTATTAGCCATAGAGCAACATTAGTTATTGGTGGGTTAAACTTGTGGTGAGTTGACCTCAGCTGGCTGCCAGATGCCCACCCAGTAGCTCACTCACTCTGTCTCCCTACAGAACACGGGGAGAAAGTAAGATGAAAAATCTCGTGGACTGAGAATAGGACAGGAAGATCATTCACCAATTACTATCATGGGCAAAACAGACTCAACCTGGGGAAAATTAATTTAATTTATTGACAGTTAAAGTGGATTTAGACAGTAAGAAACAAAGGCAAAAACTTAAACACCTTCCCCCACCGTCCCTCTTTTCCCAGGCTCAAGTTCATTCCTTCATTCCTGACTCCTGTCCCATGTTCCTGCTCCCCTGTCAGCATGGAGGAATGGGGAATGGGGGGTTGCGGTCATCCTGTAACAGCTCCTTGCAGTCGCTCCTTCCTCCTCACACTTATCCTATGTTCCAGTGTAGTGTTCTGCATGGGCTTCAGCTTCCTTCAGAGCATGCCTATCTGCTCCAGTGTAGGGTCCTTCACCGGCTGCATGAAAATACCTACTTCACCTTGGTCCTCTCCACAGGCTGCAGGGGAATCTCTGTTCCGGCTGCTGGACCACCTCATCCACCTCCTTCTTCTCTCACCTTGTTGTCCACAAGGCTCTTCCTCACACTCTTTCCCTCCTTCCTCACTCCCATGTAGTGTTTTGCCCTTTCTTAAACCTGTTTTCCCAGAGGTGCCACCATCTTCACTGAGAGGCTCAGCTGTGTCCTGTGGTGGGTCTGCTAGAGACAGCTGGAACCAGCTTCTCGCCTTGCAGAGGCCACACCTGCAGCCCCTGCCTGCTGACGCCTGGGCATCTGTGCCTGATGGAGTTTTATGGTACTACAGGTAGCCCTGCCAGATACAACATGCCAATTCTGTCAGCTTCTATACTGCTTCAGCTGAAATATGGCAACTCTCTGTTTTCACTCTTCTATAGAGATGTGATCCATGAAACCTGGAGTTAAATCACAAGTGAGGAAAGTCTTTATGAATATCCTTTTTATACTGAGTCTAGCTGCGATGGAGTTAATTATCTGCATAGCAGATTTTATGGTGCTGCATTTTGGATTTGTGACCAAAACAGAGTTGAAACATAGCTATTGTTTTAACTATTGCTGAACAGTGCTTAAACAGCATGAAGGCCTTCTCTGTTTCTCACTCTGCTATCCCAGAGAGTAGGCTAGGGATGGTTAAGAGGCTGGAAGAAGAAACAGATGGGACAGCCAACCCCAGCTGACCCACGGTATATTCCATACCATATAACATTTTGCTCAGCAATAAAACTAAGGGAGAGTTTTTTCAAGGTAATTGTTGCTCATCAGTCTGCTGGTAGGAGGTAGTGAGTGGTTGTCTTCGAATCAGCTGTTTCTTTTCTTTTTTTTAATTTCCTTATAAAACTGTCTTTGTCTCAACAAAAAAAGCTTTTTGCTCACACCTTCCCTTCCAGTTCTCTCTCCTATTCTACTGGGGGAGACTGACTGAGTGACGTCAACCCGGAACACTTCTGCTGAATTTAAGTATCAGAATTCAAGCACCTTTGAAAATATGGGCAGAAAAATGATCATATTTTTGTGGAAGTAGAAAGCTGATGACATCCAAAATGGTTGTCTCTGTGCTAGATGCTTTATGCTTCCTTTATAGAGAACAGAAAGAAGCAGAGACTGATAGGACACAACTCATATGTTTCATAAGATCAGTGCAGGTGAGAGTGATCTAACAGATATCTCATTCATAAATTTACTTTGGTTCCAGGTTCTGACTTGGGTGAAAATAGACAACCAGACATAGTTTGGTGCTTAGGTAACTGTATATGCAAGATAAAGCAGAAGTATAAATAAGTAGGTTAAAAATATTTTTGGCTCTGAAAAAAACATTCCGTTCCTGCTGTAGACGGGCCTCCATGTTGGCTCTTTTATGGTTCATCAATCCCAGTAGGATGACTTTGTATCTTCATAACCAATTATATATCACAACCAGGGCTGAGCAAATAGATGATATTTTACTTCAACAAGCCGTTCTTGTAAGGCATTCTATCAGAAAAGTTATTCTAATCTTTCAGTACTAATATCTGTTGAACTATAAACTTTTCAGAGGGAAAACTTTAAGGGGTAAATTCAAATTTTTAACACAGAGCTTTGTAAGGAATTACTAATACATACATGCAAAGATCAAGTATGTGTCACCAACATGAGACTTCATTTCATAGTTTAGGTCTTATTTGTGTCTTATTTGGATCAAATTTATGTGAGAAATTTGCATAAGGCAGGAGAGATCCTTATTATATGATTCACTGTAGCTCATCAGGGCTTCTGTTTCCATATACAGAATTGAACTCTATTGATGTAAAACATAAATTATTGCACTTGATTGACCCTGAAGTCATACATTCTTGACAAAAAAAGATGGAGCATCTTGAAAGCCATATGCCAACAGACGTAAAGGAAATGAATTCCAATATAAATATGGTGATTATTACTGGTCAGCACCGTGAGCAGCAAATTTTAAAAGCATGCAGGCAGAGAAAGTGAGAAGATAAGATTAAAAAGCAAAAATATTGATGTTATCCTGCAGCTTTGTGTTTCAGCACATCATTCACATTCAGCTCCCTGTCTCAGTGGTACCCAGCTTGAACAGCCTCAATTCCTTTCTTTATGTTACAGCTACTCCTCTGTATAGTTTTTTTGCAAAGGATGATGGGGAAGCATCCCAACATCCTTTAAGGCAGAACTGAACAATGGCATTCTGTTAAAATACATTCATAAAATTGTTTAGGTTGGAAAAGACCTTCAAGATCATAGAGTCCATAAGTAAACCTGACATTGCCAAGTCCACCACTAAACAACACCCTAAGCACCACATCTACAAGTCTTTTAAATACCTCCAGAGATGATTCAACCAATTCCATGGGCAGCCTGTTCCAATGCTTGACAACCCTTTCGGTGAAGAAATTTTTTGTAATATCCAACCTAAACCTTCTCTGGTGCAATTTGAAGCCATTTCCTCTTGTCCTATCACTTGTTGCATATTGATTAAGTAAGTTAAGTGTGGTTGTACACAAATGTATTTTAATACTTGTGGTTAGAGCTATTTCCTATAACAATGTTTTTTCTGGACTTTTTTCAGAAATATTTATATAAATGTATATTTTATATAAATATCTATATAAAATATAAAGTATGAGGATAATAAACAATAAAAGCTGAGCAAGAGAGAAAGCAGAAAGAAGATTAATGACTTACGATCTTTACCAATACATTATTAAGCATTTAGGCAAGCTGTGATAGTCCAGTTTGGATTAACTACTTGGAGGAGGATGAAACTATGTGACTTGATTTTCCAGATATAATGTATTAACACAGTATTTGAGATCTGACCTGGACCTCTTGTATTTTGTTCGTACCATCTATATCAGTTGAGTTAAAGAGATGTTTCCTACTGGCTGGGTCAGTAGGAGCTGTCATAAGCATTTCTCTGTCAGCAGGAGTAGTTCTCGAGCCAGTGGGAGCTGTCACAAACCATTCTGACATAACATGTATCACGCTGGAACTGAGATTGACCTCTCCAACCTCTCTTGCTACTATATACAGGTAATCAGGTCACTCTACCCATCTGGAAGCTCAGACTGAGCTCAGCTCAGCCGTTCAATCCCTGATGTTACTGGCCTGACTATCTTTTCAGCTGCAACAGCCAAGTACCTGTGAAAATTCATGCAAATCAGTGGGATTATACTAGTGTGAAATTATTGTATACTGCAGAATATGGTCCTTTATCTCACACCATTTTATCCTGCAAGAAATGAAAGGAGGAGTTCGAGTAGCATTTGAAAGGACTGCAGAATAACAGCAGATGCTCCTTTATGTGCAAAACATCAGACATGCTAAGTTTCTAGTCCTGAAAGTGCCCCGAGCTTGGCAAATAGGGTCTTCTGACAGAGTTTTCTGTGCAAAAATCCTTTACGCTGTGGGAGGGTCAAGCGTTGCAGAACAGAGAACTCAGTGGATGTTTTACTCTCTGCAGTAGGTGATGCGTCGTACTGGAGAAATTGATGTATTTTACCTTTGCCTAAGTTTGCAACCATGAACTCTTTTGTGAAGGAAGTGACTAAGCTTTCTCTTTCAAAGACAGAATAGTGGTCACTACTTTTAAAGTAAATATTCATGCTACCTTGCTTTATCCTGTAGTTGCTAGCTACACTATAGCTGAATGCTGAACATTCACACAGTACATGAGAAACTGTTGCCCTAAACTTACTTTTTATTCAGTGTATCAAACCCCCCACAAAGCCTATCTTGCAGAAATGTTTCTACCTTAAAGAACTACCTTGGAAAAACATGAATATGAGTGAGGGTAAGCTCCTCATTTCTCTAAAAGCTGCTTCCCTGTGTCGTATATGTTTAAAGACTAATTAGATATACTGTTACAGTCTGCATTACTGGGAGGACTTGAGCAGGTTTCACAACTTTGAACCCTGTTTTACATTGTCATACTTATATAGGCCTCACCTCACAACAGACAGGCTGTGTAATGGAGAGTTCTGTCACCTTCTGTCTAGTAGTAGGTGGCTAGAGCATCTCCGTGTGTAACTTCTATATCTCCTGCAGCAGAGTTCTGAAGATCAGTCTGTGGGACATCTGTAGCAGATCAATCTCAACTTCTGTTGTCGAAGTAGTACCCCTTCATGTGTAGTGATTGCGGAGTAAATGGTACCTGATACAGCAGAAGAGTGTGTGTGACCCTGTGACTTACCAACAAGACATGCTGCATGTGATAAAGAAGGCATAGCCTCCTTTCATATACTTTTATCTATGCATATATTTAACTTTTTCTGGATCACAAAAGAGGACTTAGTCACATGGAAAGTTCAGCTCTGGAAAGACAAAAGAATAAATGATCTCTGGTTTTCCACTTCCAACATCATTGTTACTGTTAACAGCTAAAAAGAAAGAGAATAGGAAGCTTTAGGAGCTCTCTTTTGTGTGGTCTTTTTCAACATCAGCTATCTATATGACTGAAGACTGTGACACATCCTCAGGAAAATGCTTTATGGCAGATAAGGAAAGGGACAAAAATAGGACAAAGTGCTTTTTTAAGGCAAGAGATTGGATTTGATGACACCGAGTTACTCCTAGTTCTGCAGAGAGTGAGACCAGTGCTATTTCTAATTGGTAAGGGATCTTGCTACGGTTCCAGAAGGCACAGTCAGAATGAGGAGACCAGGAAGTAATGGTGAGAAGGGATCATGAAATGAATTAACATAGAAGTTCTGTGTGTAACCTTCCTTTTTCTAGTATTTTGTCATACAACAGTTTGTATTTTCTTGTTTTACTTTTTTGTAAGTAGTAGTATGTTCCAACAAGTTCCACCACTGGCTTCTGTACCAGTTTCTTCACTCTAAATTGAAGATTTTGTCTCATAATCCCATTTGATGTCCAGATTTCCTTCATATTGCCTTTTCTTTATGTCACGTGTTTCTATTTGATATAATTCATCTCCATATAAGTTCCTCTCTGGATGGCAGGTTTTATGTAGTCTCCTACATTCCCTCTTTGTCCTGCCCTTCCAAGAATATTCCATGTATTCCTCATTCTCTCACAATTCGGTGGTTGTGATTCCAAAGGAAAATTAGCCAAATTATCAGATTTTAATGGAAAGCAAACACTGCCGTTCAGATTGCTACAAATATCTAAAGGACTGGTAAGCAATACCCGCTTTTTTGAACAGATCTGAGATGTTCTTCATGTTGCTGAATGACAGAATGAAACAGAACTCGAACATAGTTGATTACCGCTCTTTCCATTCGCTCAACCCACAAAGAAGCAGCATGTGCTAAATAATCACTATCCTAAAAATCAATCTATCAAGCAAGCAAGCAAACAAAAACAAACTGCAAAACCTAGAACAGAGCTAGATGAGAACAAATCGTGTAAGCATAAAGAAAACCAAAACAAAATCTCATCATCCTCTTCCCTGCCCCCCATAACTTTCAAGCAGATATACTTTGTCCAGACTAGGATCCTTCCATTTTTTTATATTAATTACTCAACATACACCACATAGATGGCAAATGTGTGCTCAAGGACCACTGAACACTGAATTTTCTGAGTGCACCACAATTACAGAAACACCTGTGCTAAATGGCTTTGTCTTGAATCACTGTGAAAATCTCTTATGTTCAGCAGCTGTCTACAAATCTTGACTCCTGCATGTGCTGAAATGGTAATGAACGTTGCTTTTCTGGTTCAGCCATTGTGACTGCATGTGATCGACATGAACTTTGTGTCTTATCATCATGGGAAAATGCATTTTTTTAATTCTATTTAACAGTCAACAACTATTTCCACTATAGACTTACTTTGTTGACAAACAGCAGTAGCAAATTCATGTTTGAAAACCACAGAAGAGTTCACATATTTCATTGTAGCTGATAGGCCACAGAGAGACACAATACAAATTCAAGGAATGCTTTATTTATTTTCTTTATCTTACTTTTGATTACCATTTTTCTTTTTCATTTCTTAAACTCCAGTTATATCTTTAGTGCATTTAAAAGGCCACAAAGATGGTTTATCCAGCTTTATAGATCAATAATTTAATCACAATTAACATTAGGCTTCCCAGAATTAATTGGGCTATGAGGGACCTCTGGAGTTTATTTAGTCCAACCTGCTGCTCAAGGGTCAGCTTTGAAATGAGATCAGATTACTTCAGATTTTGTGGAGCTTTTGCCCAAGCAACATGTTCCAGAATTAACCACTATTTGTGCCAAAGATAGTGCCCATATCTAGCTGGAATTTCCTTTGCTGTGGCTGGTGGTTGTTGCCTCCTGTTCTATCTCTGAGAAGAACTTGGCTCCATCTTCTTTTTAACCCCCATCAGCTAGAGGAGGAAGATTGCAATCACAGCCCTCCATAGCCTTCCTTTCTGAGTCTAGACAAACCCAATTCCCTCAGCCTCTCCATGTACATCCTGAGCTTTAGCCACCTATTTTGGTGACTGAACTTCTTTAAATGCTGATAACTTGCTGAACAAGGGGATTCAAAACTAGACACATTATTCAACATGCAGCATCTCAAAAGCTGAGGGAATTACAGTTTCTACTGATTAGCATGGTATTCTGACTCTTTCTATCAGTGTTTCAACTGAATTAGATTTCAACTTCACTTTACACCATGTTACACAAACAAAAGAACAATGATCCTTATTAAAAAATCCTTATAAAAGAAAACAGCTGAAAAATAATGAGTAAATAGTGCCTTTGCCCCAATGAACAGAACAGAGGATGATTTGGGGGTACTTGAAAAAGGGCTGCTTTGTCAAGCAGTATCTTTACAGCTTTGAAGATAGTATGTGTTTACAAAGAGTGAATTTTGTAGAAATTCTACTCATTGAGATACCTGAAAGAAGGATGATGTAAGGAGGGATGGGAGAAAAAATATTGAGATAACAGATGTTCTTTTAGATTTCAGTCGTCTCTCTGGCCAGTTACAGTGTGACTGGAGGAGCAATAGCAACTTGCTCTTTCTGGTTTGGTCAAGATCTAACAATCAGTTTCTTCAGGATTAGTGATCCTCTGTTCAAGTATCAGTGTATGGACAGTGTAGTAGGTGTCCCAGTGTAAAAATTGTTCTTTCTATATAGGATAAATATCTGGAAAATATAGCTGATTGTGTGTTTCATAATGTGTATACGAATCAAATATGGGAGCAAGAATATTTATGTAAGTGTATATTCCTAGCCACCTCCTCTGAAAAAGTTATTTTAGCCCAGTATCCGTTTGAATCAAAAGATCAGAAGTCCTGATAGTTGCTAATTACTGCTTGGGAAATTTAGGTAAAATAAAGATTAGCACTAGAGTTAAAGTCAGAAACTTGGCCTATTATCAAAAACATCCCGGAGTATATTGTAACTACAAAAATGTTTTTTCAAGAAGGCGTTCCTAGTAATTATGCAGCTTACATATAGTAGTATTAATTCTAATCACTGAAGACTTGACAAGGGAAGTTGTTCAAATGCCATCTGATAGATATCCTATAGCCAAATGAAAGAAGAAGCTGACATGTAGATGTTGCTGAGGTGACTAATGTGATGCTTACCCATGCTTACAGGCATTTGCCCAGCTATGAAGACTACAAGAAGCCTATAGCTGAGAAGTATCGTGTGGGACTCAAACCTCTTACTTTTCTGTTTAACAAAACCCTTTTACTGCTAGGTGTGAAAGGATCTCATCTCTTCCCTAGTCAACACATTTTTGTTACTGGACAAGAAAAATTTTCTTTTAAACTGTTTACTATAGCTCTTAACATCTCTGAAGTTAATTGATCTGAAATTGATCTTAAATTAATCAAAATTTTCCCAGCTGCTATGCAGCTGCAAGATTCTCAATCAGAATGTCTCTAAATCATGAAATCTTGATAATCTAAATTAATGTCTCAGTTTTGTAGCTCAGATCCATCCTTCAATCCTTTTCTGTGTGGCTGAATTCCTACAAGCATGAATGAATTGTCTCAGAAAAGCACCATGCTTCAAGACCAAAGGTGTTTGTTTTACCCATTGCATATTTTCGAAATTGCTGACCAATCTATTGCTGTTTATTTTTTTTTCTAATGCTATCCTTTCTGATAACCATTATAAGTGATTAGATGAACATGCTTTGTTGTCCAGTATCTCAATATTGTAAAAACATATTGTTACTTACAGAAAGCTGAGAGTTAAATAAAAATTGTCATAGCATTGTAGATTGGTCTAAAAAGGAAAAAAATGGATGAAAATTAACCGTATGATATGCAAAGGTCTGCAAGAGAAACTCACGGGAGGAAGTAAAAGAGCACAGGTTTTCATACTATGTGGAAGAACACAGGTTTTTCAAACAATATGAAATAATCTGGTTTAAAGTTATTAGTTGAATGTTTGCAGTTTTGTGCTTTCTTTCACTTAGGAAGAATTAACAGTAATTCCTTTTCATCCTTTCAGGATGCTCTGAATTATATACAATAAAGTCTTTCTGAGTGTGATCATATATTCGGAGTATAATGGCCTTAGGTTAATCACCATAAACCATATCAGAAAAAATTCCCTGGTGATTGGCATATAAAAATTTAATGCATTGTGCCCTGAATTCTGGCACTGTTGATGTAGGCAATAAGTGCTTGGGCTTATTGCTACACTTGGGGTAAACAAATGGAATGTTGTAAATTGTGTTTCAGGACACTGTCATTCTGAATGCACTAGAGTTCCTCGGCACTTTCTTGAGCTAGCGCACTCGTGTCAATCATCCACCTTTTGGTACATGAGGGTTTTCATTAGTTCTATAACTGCCTGACCTTGTGCCAGACTTGAGCAGACAGGTAGTTCATAACCCTTTACTGTCAGAATTAGTATTCATGATACTACTTAAACTGCAGAGAAAATTCAGAGTTCATTATTAAATGAGGCATATGTTACTACACTTATAACTGATTCAGTCTAGTTATTTTTAGTTTGACCTTTTCTGTATTCATCAAATCAGGTTTGAAATAGACATTGAGGTACACTTTACTGTTAGTTGCAAAAAATCTTAGAGATGATTTTTTTTATGGAGTTTTCTGACAAATTCTCATCTATCAGTAGTTTAGCTATATACTAAGCTCCTTGCTGTTAGTTTAAGTAAAAGCAAGATTAGATAGAATTAGGTGGATGTTAATGATCATACTCTTCAGTTATATCATTCCTCTTTGCCTTTGCTGTTACACTGAGAACTGAAAGGAGAGCATTGTCATTTCAGAATAGCATGGAAATTTCCACGAATGATGTCAAAAAATGTGTGAGGGTAAGAGTATAGACATTATTAAACTGCATTTAGTCCTAGTGTAGCTTCATAAATAAAATTTCCCCATTATTATTCTGATTTTCTGGCTATCCCATCCTCTGTTTCCTGAGGTAAGGCACTGAGAACTGAGATACTCAAAATTCAAACCCACTGGAATATGACAGGCTTAGGAGATATTTCTTGTCATTTTCCTTTCACCATCACAGATTTCCAAATTCTAACATGGGAAAGACACCCAACTGAAATTATTATATTCTATAAACTGGTTAAGGTACCACAAAGCCTTCATCCTTCATCTCTTTTTGACCTAAAAAAATGTCATGTATATCAATGAAGTCCTCACTGACTGGTTTTCACTAATTCAAGAGGATAAATGTTCTGATAGCATATTAGAATATATACTTGTGAAATTATTATTCTATTGATAAACCATAGCATTAGCAACTTTATTCAGAACTGATTTATTTGCATATATAGGAATAGAAAAGAAATTCTGATGTAACATATCAGAATAATATATATGTCACTCTGCTTCACCCAGACTCCTAACAGCAGTGTGTGACTGTTTACATGTTCAGAGACATGGAAATATATAGAAAGTTACTGAAGTAGAGTCAAAACCTTCATTCTGCTTGTTCTTTTCTTATTTTTTCTTTTTTTTTTTTTTTTTTTTTTT
>Ga0065711_1030840_pt1 | contig 31254 bp, 20 predicted proteins | sample Hoacrofraction12_FD_59098 | JGI IMG/M metagenome (GOLD analysis project Ga0065711, IMG submission 59098) | Hoatzin crop microbial communities from Cojedes, Venezuela - Epithelial fraction 12 v2 (version 2) | ecosystem: Host-associated > Birds > Digestive system > Esophagus > Crop | place... | reverse complement strand
CGCGTGTGGCGGCCGCCTCTCGGGAGCGGAGGAGAGGGAGAGGCGGGGGCGCGCCTTCGGGAGGCCTCCTTGGCGCTTTGGGCCGGCGCCCGGCTGCCTGCCTCGGGTGCCCTGGCTGCGGCCTGGGAGGGCTCCGAACGTGGCCGCTTGCTCACCCGACCTGTTTCCGCGCTGCTCACGGTTCTGTGGGTTCCTGTCAGCAGTTGGTTCCGTCATCTCTGTTTTCGGGGCTGAAGTGTGTCAGGCTGTTCCTGCAAAGCGATCTGCTGTACCTATGGCCGGCTTCATTTTCTCTCTCTCTGTCGTTTCCTGTTCGGCTTTCACACTCTGAAATGTTGCCTGTAAAATTCGAGGTGCAGATTCAACATGAAATTAGGGGTTCTTCTCTTTTTTTGTTAGTTGCTTCTGAGTAATTATCTCCGCTGCTTATATTAGTGCCAAAATACCACGCTAGGATTGTGTTTTCTTCTCTATTGATAATTACACAGGGATACATTGAGTATCATTTGTGCTTATCTTACTTTAATGGGTTTTAAATGCTTTTGTCCGTTTTCTGGGCTTTGGGAAAGTTTATTGTCTTAGACCTAACAGGAAGGCCTTTTAACGTCCAAACCTACAACAATCTCTGGATAGATCCAGTAGTGCCAGTCGTCACGCTAGTTTGCATGACTGCTTTGTGAGGAAAGCGTAGTGTGGCATTTTTATTTGCTAGGGCAGCAGATTTGTTTTTTCAGGATCCCGTCCGTGGTCAGGCAGGTTTAGCTTACACTGACTCTGCTGGAATACTTAAACCTACTGCTTTGTGTGGAATGTTTCTGGATGATCGTATTTATTCTGATCTCGTTCTTTAGGATCCTTCTGGCGATCCATCGCAACAGGAAGCAAAACAGAGGTATAAATGAGAACTGTTGACTTTTGCTCTTAAATCTGATTGTTCTGAACCCTGTTTTTGTGTTCAGTATTTAATTTCTTTGGAATACTCACATACATTTTTTTGTTGTTGTTGGAGAAACCACCCACAAAGAAGGTGAAACATCAAAGATTTAATCCAAGGATAGCTGAAATCTGCTTGATCCAAGCACAGCTTCCAGGCCATCACTATATTGGACAGCAGAGCCATCGGGCAGTCTCAGCCCTCACTGGGGTGGGAGGGCATGGAGGAAAACAGCAGCTCATTTCCATTTTGGGACTCAGCCGGGTGCAATAACCTCATGATCCTTAGTGACTTGATATGTTGTGTTTGAGAAGCATCATCATTGCCATTGTCATCTGCTTCTGGAGCTCAGACACCGTGGATTTTCAGAACTGGCCATAAGAAAATCTTGAATCGTGGCAGAACCCTTCCCAAACTGGAGTTTTGTCTGCGTGATGAGTTTGGCTCTGTTAGTGTAATGGGAACACGCTTTCCTAGTTGATTTGATTTTTTTTTTTCTGGGACATCTATTGCAGTTAAAAACATGAAAAAAAAGCAATTTATGTCAGAGCTTAGTGGGGAAATGGCGTTTAGTATTTGCACTAAGTGGAAAATTTAAAGTGGTTAAAGAGCTAGACTTTGCACACAGTCAAAGTTTGTATTACCTTACAGGCATAAACTAAAATTCCAGTTTTACAAATACTTAGTCAAATATTGTAAGTATATGAAGACTTACAGAAAAATTCTAAATAAATAATCAGGTTTGGTTCTGTCTTGCAATTGCATGGACTAGCCCTTACACCTGCTCTACCATACACTGCCTTTGTTGGAATTCCACGTGGAACTGAATGCAGGATCTGTAGTGGCTTCTGTTTTTAAGATGCAGTAGTAAACAATAATAAGGTGCAAGTAGTAAATTCTATCTTGATTTCTTGGAAGTTGTTGTCAGCAATGTAATTTTGTCAACAGATGTAGAGCTACTCATGACAGAAAATGCTATGAAAAGCAATCATGTGAGTGTAATGTTTGAAGGGACCTCAAGTTACTTTCATGAATTGGAAGTCTTCTGCAGTTGGCTGTTTTGTGCATATTATTTTACGTATTTGAAATTTCACTTTCAGTGTGTGGTTATTTTTTATTACAGGGAGGCAGAGATAAGAAATACTATTTTAGCTCAAGTTCTCGATCAAGCAGCTCGTGCAAGATGTAAGTATCCCAAAAATTTACTAATAAAAAATTGTCTTCTAGTGTACTCTAGTGCTGCTCAAATCAAGCACATGCTTATATAGAGACTAGACTAGAAAAATATCATTGTTGATGGGAAGATAAAACTATTACAGCTTTTCACTCGGTGGTATCAGTGATTTGAGAGGAAGGTTAACTGACATCTCAATGTTCACCAACTTTTTTTTTTTTTAATTAATAGTAGCAATAGTAGTGAAAGTCAAAAGTAGTTCACTGAAATATGAACAAATATTTAAAAGTAGGAAATAATGGTCTTGTATATTTTATATAAATGAAAATGTCTTTTTCAATGTATTTCGTGACTCTGGCACAAAGAAGATTGTTTTGTAGGGAAATTTGTCACTTTTTAGTTACTAGTGAAGGTATTTGATTATGTTTTAAAACAAAATAAGCAGAGCTTGTTTTTGTTGCAGTAAGCAATTTAGCACTTGTGAAACCAGACAAAGCAAAAGCAGTAGAGAATTATCTTATACAGATGGCAAGATTTGGACAGCTCGCTGGAAAGGTGAGTTACATTTTTCTAATTCTTTCTCGCATGCATTTGTTTTCAAACCTAATTCACTCAAAAAAAAATGAGTTTTTACTATCTGTTAATTAAATGACTGAAAAAGGCAATTGAGAGCTTCTAAATACTATTATACAATTCCATCAAACACCTTTTATAAGAAGAGAAAGTGTGATTCAGTTGTCTGATACTGAGCACCTCTCGGAATGCATTTATATGGTTTTTCTTTTGCTTTTGTAGGTATCGGAACAAGGTTTGATAGAAATACTTGAAAAAGTGAGTCTGCAAACAGAAAAGAAAACAACAGTAAAGGTAAGCTTCATTTTAAAATGTAATTTTAATTTGTGATAAAATAGAGCAGAAAAATTGCAGGTATTGGACCATTTCAGTTCACGGTAGAACTTAATTTTGTATTTGCCACCTCTTACCTACACTGAGTACTGGGATTAAATCATAGCAGGTCCTTATCAGTAGTAAAATTTGCACATATTGGCACTGGGATATCGGTGTTCTGTTGTGAGCCAGACTACCCTGTGTCTGTCCTGTACCATTATGCCAGGCGGGAACTTGGCAGGCGTGGGTCGTGGTGGGGCGAGTGATCTGCTCCTATGTAACGTATTCATTGTCAAATGCATCAAGTGCGAAAGGCTTGTTTGCTCTATGTTGGATTTACTGGGACCATTCTATTTTCACTTCATGTTATTTCTATTGTAGTTCAACAGAAGGAAAGTATTGGATTCTGATGAAGAGGATGATTATTAATACTACTGTAAGACTGTCTGCCAAAGAAAAGGCCTGGAAAAGGCAAGATACTGTTATCAGGCAGAATGCAAGATCTGGAAATGTTTACGCTTATTTTTTTTAATAAAAAGGCCAACAAATTAACTTGTCTTGTAAAATAAATCTGAAGAGGGGATTTTGTAACTTAAACTTTTGTAGTATAAGAGGCCTGAGCAGTGTGAGTTTCCCCACCGCTTTGTTAGCATGAACATTTTGTTGCCCCTTACTCAGTGTGTAAGCTATGCCTTCAGCAACTGCACACACTTAACTTGCTGCTATTGGAGATACCGTAACACAAGGAGGAGCTAAGCGTAAAGCTGGTAACAGCCACTCCCTCTAGGAGTTTAAAGACTTATCCCCAGTCTCTAAATCACAGAAGTGTTAGAAATGGTATTTCCTGAGCCCCCGAAGGAAACCTAGCCAGCAGCTCACTGGCCCTCAAGTACTTACTGGAAATTTATAAAATAAAGTGAAGGTATCAAAGAAGTGGTTGGCGCAGAGGACTTTGTATCAGGCCATCTGTGTAAAGAAATTGTAACCGGCATACAGTTGAACTGTTCCCCTATGAAATAAACAAGCTGTCTCAAAAAGAGCAAGTTAACTGTGTAATGCAGCACTGTTCAGACACTTGGTATCGTATATTCTTAAAACTACCTCCATTTTTATCAAATGGCTGGAGTGTTTCTTACCTTGAAAAAAAGACCTTTCTGCAGCTCCTGCATGCATAAAGTAAAACTGAACTTGTACTATACACTTACTCAAAAAATATGGTTATGGAAATACATAGGATAAATACTGTAATGTGCTGAATAAGCACTCCACTACCACAAAATCCTTTTCTGACATAATTTAACAGGAATGTGTATGATCCCAACTGCAGTGTTTTTTGGAACAGAATAAAATTGTTCAGAGTGAGCACTAGTGGGTGTTTTTCATCTCTGTGAATATCATTAAAAAGTAGTTAAACAGTTGTTATTTTTGTTTCATTTGGACTAGACTGGGCATTTTACTTGTTTATGAGTGTAATTAGGATTCCTTAGCTTTACTGCTATCCTGGGTATCTGCTAAATTTCTTTAGACTAGTGACCCTTCACCAGTCTGAAGAGTTTCAAGCCAAGGTGTGGTGATAAGACGGTTTAGACGTTTTCCTGTTAGGGTTACAGATAGCTCCTAAGCATTCATGCTTTACCTTCCCATTCCCAAGTTCTTCAAATTCTACTCATAACAGCATAAGCTTTATTGTCTTGCTGTTCTTCTAAAAAGGCTGTGCCAGGATCTTCGTTGTCAAAACGAAGTAATGCTCTAGATTTATTTTAACTTACAACCTTTTGAGATTAAACTGGACTGTACAGTAATATGCTTTGCAGACAAATCAGAGGTGTCGTGAAGCTGACTTCAGTATATTTGCACTACACATTGCTAGGGGAGGCTTCCAGGGGTGCTCCCTTCAAATCCTATTCCAGTTTAGCCTTTGATCATCGTAGCTTGGAATATTAAGGTATTTTTTCAATTACAATCTTGGTTAAGTATGTCAAAGGAAACTTGCAAACTATTTCACTTACCTAAGTAATTTGTTAGTCATTATCTTTCCATCATTTAGATTATAATGGAACTGTTTGGCATTTGAGGTTTTTTTATGTATGCTATACATCAAAAATGCTTGGAAATAAGCTTTAATCTGGACTGAACGCTGCATAAAACTGAAGCATGACTCGGTCACTTAAGTAGCCTCACATTCACAATACGGATTTTGTTAAAAAACACAGTAGGTAATATGCACTAAGTCTGCAGTAAGTGACTACATTTTGGTTTTCTTTTTTTCTCCCTGGAAATTTTATATTTCATTTTGGGGGCCGGGGGGGTGGGGAGTTTTTCAAAGGCAGGCATTACTGTAGCACTTGGCCAATTCTTAAACGTTGAATAAAATTAACCAATAATTATATAACAATTCATATCAAGGCTGAAACTTGGGAGTGTTGCAGCTGTTTCATCATTTGCGTAGAATATAACAAAATACTTTATGCTTAAAATACAACAGTAGTGAACAAGTTGTTTTCCTTAACCTGTTGTATTCAAAATTTGTTTTCAATAGAAAAAAAAACAACTAAATTCAGAGTTCACATCCTCTGATACTCCTCTCTAACCCTTTTCAAAGTTATTTAATAAGCCATCTTAAAACTTGCTTCCAAAGCTACAACCACACTGTTTAAGGATTAAGAAAAAAGACTTTATACTGACCTTAGTGTCATTGTGCTAATTCATGTTCAAGTAGTTACAGCAGTATATTCTGTACTTACACTCTGTAGCGTAGTATCACCAGTATTAAGTTTGCAAATTAGATCTATGAAAGTTTACTTGTATCTTAAACTTTTTAAGTAATATTTAGGTTATTTTTTTCTACGGGTAAGCATCAGTGACTTTCTGAACTTAGCTGTGAGGAAGATACACTAAAAGAGAATTGGTTCCGTTTTAACCAAAACCAGGACAGTAATCTTTATAGCATCACAACAAGAAAAAAACGTGGTTCCTATCTCTTTCCTCTTGGTCTTTTGGCTTGTAATAGCTAAACATCCATTCTACTTTTTTTTTTTTTTATGGGAATGTAGAGCTAGAGAAGGAAGTTACGTGAAAACATTCAGTTTCACTAACAATTCTGTATTGTACATCTCTATGCCTTAAATCCAAAACCACACAACCTAATAATAGTAATCCATGAATGCAGAAGGGAAGAAGGTCATATTGAACACGAGAGTAAATGCCAACAGAACCCTCAATTTACAGATAGACACAAGATGAAGTCTTCAAATGCCTACACAAACAAAAGCAAGGAAATCTGCATAAAAGACTCAATGGTTTCAAAAAAGCACTCAAAACATTTTCAAGAGTTATTTTAATTAGTTTATTCTTTCCATAATTTGACAGAAATCCAAGGCACATTAGAAAATCAGATGAGCTCATAAATTATTAGAAAAATAAACACATGACCCTCATCTCCAAATGTCCCTCTGTGCATTTTCTGCACAATTTACCCCTTAGATTAAAAAGTTATTTGAAAAAGATCACCAGTATGTCTTCCAGCTGTGTAGTTTGCCAGGCAGTTTACTAATACCACAGTTAAAAGAAATACAATTATTCATACAAATAATTTATGAAATAAAATGTAAGCTGGATGTGATGAGCCAAGAATAAAAAATACTGCACTTAGCAACCTGGCCTCTGCTATTTACACATTCTCCTACCATAACCAAAACAATTAGAAAATGAAGTCCAAATCTAAGCAGCCATGGCATAGTTACTTTCAATTCTTCAATGATCACCTCTAGGAATGGGGTAACATTTAGCCTGTTCCAACAAATGCTTTCTGATGTGAGAAGTACCTTAGTAACTGGAATTTCACCTTTTTAAAGAGCAGACCAGAGCAGGCTCCTAAGCAGCACTTTTGTCTGCAGATGTTGCCCAGGTTCAGAATCATGAATATTCATGAATTTTTTGCATGACTTGCTTTAGAGGAAGGAAAAAAAACAACACAAACACAAACTCAACCTAGAACAATTTTGTGTGTCCTTATACATGCTTGCTTCTGCATATTGTTTTTTTATTAGGCTGTGAACAGTGAGTCCAAAGTTTAGCTCTGTCAAGGGCTCTCTACCTTTCCCAGTATCTTGGCTGTATAAGAACTTGATCTTGCAGATCTAATATAGGGGAGCATTGCAAAGAAATGAGCAAGGATTATATCCCTTCACATTAAAAGCATGTATAAATTTCTAATGCAGCATCGCAGACGTTATGGACTATTGTTTTCCCAGCTACTGAAATATACAGAAATATATACTATAATGGTTTGTAACGTTACAATAAAAATAGAGACATTTCAGTTATCTCTGGCAATAAATACCTTGTTATCCAATATATCTTTATATATATAAATACACATATATATTTATATATACTTATCCAATGTAGTGATAAAACCTGAAAATGCAAAAATTATTCAAAGACTTTTAAAAACAAAGTGGTGGCTGAAAAATACAATACAGGGTTTGGTTTGGTTTACTGTTAATATATTTTTTAATAAGTGCTAAGTAGAATAGGAAAGTAATTTTGCTGTCTACATCTCAGTACATCCCTGCTTTTTGAGATCAGTAATGATCTGGCTGTGTAGTTACCTCCAACATAAATAGAGGATTCAGTCTTGGAAAGTGCTAGGAACATTCTGTTGCTGCTGAAGAGTCATCCTTCCATTCTGTTCTGAAAGCAGGCTTGCAAGCGTCACCGAATTCTTTGACATACAATGAAGGGTTATTGAAATTAACACCACCTCGTTCCTCAGCTTTGACATCAAGTTCGCGCTTCCTTGTCAATGTTTTGAAAGCAAGTCATCACAGCAGTCTCTCGATTGTGAAATACTTGGATTTCTAGGGCTGGATAGATTACTATCGCCGACATTCTCTGCTGAAAGTGGCACATTAACAGTGTGTCTTCGATGCATTAATTTACTCCTGTGAGGAACTTCCATCACGTCATCATGTTTCACAAACTCACCACTGCATCCTGTGTCCATAATCTTAACTTTGCTCTGGTCCAGCATTTCAACAGATTTTAACTTCGTTTTATCAAAGCTTTTAATGGCTAACTGTGAGGACAGAAAAACATTACGTTAAAAGCACTGTCTAGTTTCTTCATTACAAAAAAGTAAAATTAATATGGTGTTTCTTGAATACATTTATCACATTATTTTCAGGGTATTCTTTATACTGAGAACACAGCCAAGCATTAAAAATAGCACACTTTGTAGGACAGTAATGATATTTGATCTACAGATGACAAAATGAGGCCAACCTGCCCCAGGCTACACACAAATCATTACCAGAACTGAAAAGATACTGAAGGCATTCCAAAACTTATTTCCACTGCACTGCCCCAATACCATCCTAACTCTTCTCAACACCTTTTGTAAGGCAAGTCTTAAGGTACTTGAAATTAGCAGCCATTTCCTTTTCCCGTTAAGTAACCAGTAAGCAGTAGTACAGACAGGCTCGACTAGGTCCTGCTGAAAGCAGAGGCAGAATCTCCCTGCTTCCACATCTCCTCTGTCAGGGAAGGGACACCCACCCTCCCCACCGCCCCTGAAGATTCCTTCTGGTCATTCCAACTATTCTTATCTTCCATTTTCATATCTGCTCCTGATTTTTGCTTTTCAGAGTGGGTGGCTCTCCTTGATTACTGTCCACTCTGCAAACGTTAAAACAACGAAGAGAAAAAAGAGAATCCAAGCACGCTGGTGACAGATTTTCTAAGATAAGAACTACAGGCAGAAATGAATTACGATACCCTTTTACTGATACAATGTCAACAATCTTGAAAAAGTTTCAGATCGAGATTATACATGTTTAAACCCACTACCCATTTAGACCTGTGTGACCTGTAAATTCACAAGGCCACAACAGTCGCTCATGGCTCAAGTGCTAGCTATCATGGTCACATTTTTTTGGCACCTGCTGTACTTGCATGACATACTGCCTTCAGCGATCCACAATTATAAAATCTAAATCCCACATTTAATTAAATAGTGGGATATGATCATTAATACTAGAAAGAATTAATCCCAGTTTTATAGCATTAATTTGGCATTCTCAAGGCTCTTTGCAAATGTTAAATCTCATAAGGGCTTTGTGAAATCGAACAGGATTCCATTTTCTAGATGGAGATAAGCGGCAGAGTCTACATTTCCAAGGCTATGTTGATTTAATAACGGGCAGCTACTGAACTACCCTGGTTGGAAACTGTTGTGTTTTGAATAGGTTGTCTTTTTCTCTGGATTTAGTACGCTGAAATGGCTCAGCAGAAGGCCCAGGGAGAGTCAAAGCCTCTGTAAAGAAGGAAGAGGGAGCAGATGCTCTGGGTGGAGGGCAGCATCCAACAGTCAGACTGGTGTAGGGTGCCACACCACCCCCAACCACAGATTAATTGATTACATGTATTTGCGCCGCAACTGACAACGCAACATACAGTTTGCTGTCACCCATGCAAACAATCTCCTCCTACAAGCGGACTTACCATGCAACCCTCAATTTTAACCTACTGAAAAATTTCTCTCTTGTAAATAGCATCTCTGCTTGGCTACAGCTCTGATAAGCTGCAGAGTTTTTCAAGCCGTGGTATAACCTACATTTTGCAAGACATGACACAGAAAACATGACAGAGATGAAACCTTTAATAAGAGGCTTAGGAGGTTTAAAAGTAAGAATGTTTAAGAGGTGTTACAGAAACACCATTGAAGTTTGAAAAATGATGAAACATTAGCAATTTAGCAAACAGGTCAGAACATTTGGGATTCACTGACCACCACCAGTAAAAAAACTTTCCTGTTATACGTATCTATATTAATAACAGACAAAACAACTGGATTTACCTTATCATACAAATAATTCAAAAAAGTATTTCCACTTACCTGATGCAATAACTGATAGTCAAAATTAGGGACACTTCTATCTCTTGTTATTGTTCTCCGTAAATGTTTTGTTCTAAAAAAATAATTTCAAGACATTAAATTTACCTTCATCTTTCCACAAAAGTCGATCACAAAAAATCCACAAGGTGGCACTACCTCACCACAGCAAGGCTATGGCCTGCCACATCGCCAAATGACAGCCTACCAGCAAGTCCTCTATTTGATCACAGAATACACATTAAAGTTTAAAAAGATCATAGGCAAAATCTAACCACTGAGTGAAGCACTAAAATAATATTTTTCAGGCAGCCTGGCTCTCGAATTCTTAGTTTATGGTACACCAAGTATTAGTGCAAAACCAATTCTGAATACGTTTGCAAGCACTCCTTCACCGGCCAGCTTTTCCCTCCCACTGCCCAGCACATCACTGCTGTTCAGCACCAATGAGCATGTCCTGCCTAGAACACCTGTCTGGTGACATGAATGTGCATGCCTCGGAGGATTAACATCTACTGTCAAATTAGTCATATGTGATGTGTAAAAATGCTTGACCCACTTTTGGGCTTTACAAACAGTGGTATTTCTTGTTTGCTTATGGGAAACAATAAAGGTACTTCTGAGGAAGCTTCTGTGCTTACTTGTTAAATCTGTTAATTGACTGGACCAGTTGAAGTTGTCTGCTTATGGGATCATCGGCTTTCTCACATGGCTTAGAATTCACTAGGGGTTTAAAAGAACAGGAAGCTAAAATTACAACTGAGTCACACTTAAGAATTAAAAAAACCACAGTTCTGAATGAAAAGTGGTATCTAGCAACATCGGATTTAAAATTTTACCATACAACTATAATAGCAGTAACTTGAATCAGAGTCACAATTTATCTTTGGAAATTTTAAAGCATTTTAAGTTGCAGGAGTAAGCGTTCTGCACAAGATTAGCATGACAGGCCAAGCTTCTGAAGAGACCATGTAATTCTGGACTTTGAGGTCCTTAATCCCAATTTTTTACAAACCTGAGTTAACACAAGGATGCTATACCACCTCTTCATTATTATTACCTACTCATGTATTCTATTGGTCTTCTAGAACTATTCTCCTAATATTTGAAAGGAGTATATGAATCTTTGGCATCAGCATACTGTGATTACATTCACAATCTTTCCTAGGGAAGCAGGCAAGAGTTGAGTTTTGAAAAGCCTAACTAAAACTCATGGATGCTGAAATGGGCGCTCCTGCTCCTCATCTTCCCTAACTCCTGCTCATGCAGCCTCACTGTCTTCTTTACACAGTTCTGGTGGCAGCAGGTCCTTTGCTATGCTGAGTTGTCTAGCTCAGCACAAAACTCATTACACCCTTTACCCTATGTTAGTGAACTGTATCAGCTTGAAAAGCCATCTGACTGCCGGACCAGCATAAGGAAAACAGTTGATAAGCAAGACCAGAAGCTAAGGGCAAGGGGGAGGAGACGAGGATGGACGGTGAGTAACAACAAATCTTTTAGTGGCAATAAACCATTACCCCAGCTGAGCTGTATCATCAAACTGTACCATGTCTCTCAACATACCTGCTTAGACTGTACTATACGCTGCTGTTTACTGAAAGACATTCTTTTGCAAACCGTGCTTAATTGTTTAGACAAAAGTTACCTTTGTAGCTCTTAGTTACTGTCTCTCATGTTATGGGGCAGAAATAATGGAAGAGTTACTCCCTAACCTGTTTTAGGGCAATGTAAATGACAACTAGAGGTGATTTAATCTGTTTTACTTTGCACTGAAATGAACAATTATTACATGGTTAATTATATAATCTCAAATGTGGCATGTTTTTTAACTTTAAATGCTTTTGTATATAAAATTCCCCCCCAAGCACCAAAAAAGTGAAAACTAAGTTTGCAGCAATATCATGAATATAATACGAAGTCTGCTGCATTTAGTTTTAGTATTTCAGATCTCACCTGTAATAAATATGCAAAATAGTTGTCTGTTCTTTAATTATTTGTAAATCAATTATATAAAATATTTGATGTAGTCACACAGGAATTCCTAAATCCCTTTTCATTCATACCCGTGGAAATATGACACATACCTTTTTTTCTTATCTTCATAGCAGCATGCTGCTCACACTCCTTTTCTCTCTCTGCTGCTGTAGGTACATAGCTTGGTGCTGTTTCCAGCAGCTTAATGATACTTGAATTCTTATTTTTAAAAGTTTCCATTTTCACCATTATTAAAGAAAAAGGAAAACATCAGTACAATTTAGGATCCTAGTCTATGCAGAGTGTGTTAATTAATTGCTGCCAAAATGAACATAACACACACAAAGATACCTCACTGTAAATACAAACTTTAAATTGTATCATTTTGAGTAGGGACAAAATCAGTGTTCCACAAGTTGCACTGTACCAGAGTGATGATTTTGTAGTCTTGACCTATTATTTTAAACTGTAATGGTTAAGCTAATTTCAGCTTAAATGGTAATACACATACTAAAATTGATTCAGTGCACAATTTTCTGGTCATTATGCTACATCTCAGAGCCTATTTAAGCATATAAAGATAGGGACCATGGATCAAATAATTGAAAGAGTTAAATAATTATTTATAATTTAATATTACATGTTATGTTACTGCTATTAATAAAGGGGAAGGTCAGAGTTATCAATGACAAGATAAAAGGTATCAGAAGGCATGAAGGGCAAACAACGGTGGGTGGAACAAGGAAGATTGCTAGCAGTGTAACTCATTAGTGAAAGGTGTTAATTTTCCTACCTTCAATGTTTATTCTGCTCTCTCTGCCATTACATGGCATAGATTTTAATGTAATTTTCATTCACATATGTGCTTTCACTCTTTCTAGACTCAACCTTTTTGTCTAGGATAACTTATTTCAGAAACACAACAGGTTTCATATACCACAGGTATCATATTGTACATTGTACAATAAACAGGCATCTTAGTCTTTCTATCACACTTCATTGTTAAATACAGAACTCTTGGCAAGCATTGTTGTGACAGATGTATTTATTTTCTTTCCTACGTTATGCATGTGGAACTTTAGGAAAATCTAACCTTAGAAATGAGCTTTCTGCACTCACCGGCTCAGCACAGTCTGCAGGGGTACAGTTCCTTTCGTTCCTTATGTCTGTCATCGCACCATTCTGAAGTAGCAAGTCTACCAGGGCTTCATTCTTTCCTATCACGGCCTCATGCAGTGCTGTATTTCCTTTGGCATTAGAAAGGTTAACAGCAGCTCCATGCTGGACAGCAAGATAAAAATGAAGTTACAAAGACAGAGTAGCATGAAATGGAGATAGCACATCACTATTCTGTTTTTCTCTCCTTTTATTTTCAGTGTATGAAAGAGAACAATGCAACAGAGGCCTTGTAGCTGTATATGAACACAGAAAGCACATGCTAGCAATCACCGGTTCAAAAATACGCCACCTAATCATATTTCCTCCTCTCTCATAGCCACGATATCATGGATCAGCTAATTTAATTTCTACATGTATCTACTACATATCCCAAGTTTAAGAGATACTTAAAAAAAACCAAAAACCACAAATCACAAAAAAACCAAAAAGCCCTATGCGACAGAATCATAAGCAAGAAAATCTAACATCTGCTACAAAAAAGTTCCATAAAAACAGCTAGCTGTACAGTAGTAAAGTAATATTTACCTATTAAAACACCATGCAGGGAAGGGATTAAAAGGAATAAGATAGCAAATACTCTTATTTTTTCCCCCGAGTAATTTTGATAGACAAATGTGTAACTAAAAATACTGATCCTGAGTACTGGATAAGCACAAATTATCACGTAAGAAATACTATTCCGAACATTCTGTTTTCGGTGTTCTCACCTGTAACAACAAGGCAGTAGTCTCATACTGACCATTCAAGCATGCATAAATTAAAGGAGTATTTCCATATATATCCTTTTTATTCTGTTTAGCATTGTAATCCATCAGACACTTCACCACCTATTGAAAGAAGTAACAACTCTTTAAGATACCAGCTAACCCGAATCATGCAGTGAAAGCCCCACCTCCTTTAAAAAAAACAAAACAGTATGCTTTTGAAACCTAGAATGAAAAAGAAACGGAAGAAACAAGGATGGAGAAAACAAGTCTCATCTTTGTCAAACAGATGATAACAACAAGCACCTCTTCCTACCATACATATCATTTTCATATTTTACCACACCCTTTTAAAAAAAAAACACCTTAAGCAACTGAAAGGCCAGAAAATAAAACTCAAGCTATGTGAAAAACATACATAATAACTTAACAAAGCATCAAAACCAAACCACCCCAGCAACAGTATCCTTTCTCCTTCTTTATGCTCTAATTACGTCATAAACTAACCTTCATTAACCTACAAGTTTGAGTTGTATTCTCGTTTTCTTCTTACTTCCCTAGTGCTTTGACTCCCCACAATTCTCTCATTTTTTTTCCTCTTGCAATCCTCAGCTCCTTATTCTTAAAACCCTAGTTTTCCACTTTTCTGCATATTTCCATTTGTCTGTCTGCACCTGCTTTGTCATAATCGTTATTTTTCCCTGCTCATTTACTCTCCCTCCTGAATTAATATCCCCTCTTCATAGCTTATGCTTCCCTGACTTTAAGTCGGGGATGAGGTTATCTGCTACCCTCAGAGCTCCACTTGGCTTGTAATCTATTTTAATGAGTTACTCCATTGAAGTTAACAGTAAATATTTAATACTGTGGCTACTGAAGATACTAAGCCTATTGCATCATCAACAGAGGTACCCATAACCTCCTTGAACAGAAGGGACTGATGTATGACAGTAGCTATTTGCAGCACTTTCACTAAACAATTATTTTTATTTCACTAAACAATTATTTTAGAAAAGGTGCCTATTGAAACTGTTTCAGTTGAAATATCCCCTTTCTGTCTGGAGATTTTAGACTCTGAAAGAAAAAACTAATTTTCACTGTTACTGGTTTAATCTTGTTGATCATTTGTTGACAACTTCACAAAACAGCTCTGTGTTGGCAGTTAAGTGTTAAACAGCTTGCATTTATGAAGCGGTTCAGTTACCTGGAAGTGACCTTTCTGGCAGGCCAGATGAAGAGGGACTGCTTGTTTGGCATTCTTGGCACTGATACTCGCTCCATGTTTCAACAGGAGAGAGACAAGTTCAGAGTGTCCATGCAGCGCAGCCATATGCAAGGGTGTAAAACCATCTTGGTTTGAAACATTTACTCCCAGTCCATTAGCAGAGACCCTTGCAAATTTCTGTTGAGGAAGAAACACAACAAAACTATATAATTAATCGTGCTACTTTCTGTCGACCAAAAAGCAGCCAAATACCTGCTAAGTATATAGGAAACAAGTAGATGAACATTACAAGAACTTTTGCTACAGAGCCTAATTTGAGACCTTCAGCAAAAGAGCTAGTAAACAAGAGCAGCTTGGTAGTATTTTTCAACAGAGCAACGAGTTTTATTTTTCTCTTTTCTTCCAACATGATAGCTTCATATAGACAAATTCCAGGCAAAGCATTCAGGATATTAAAAAGAGGCTAAAGCAGCACAGGTTGATATAGAAGTAAAACTTAAGAGGTTTTTTTATAGCTGTTAGGATGCTCATACATATGGAGAGTAAGCGCTAATATTATGAGTTACTTTAATTTATACAGACATTTATGCTCTTGGAGACAGACACTACACACTGATTCTACTGCTACATGAAGCTCAAGGTAATAAGGATAAAAACTAAAAATTTTATTCATGTGGAAATAACACTGGCCTAGAGAACAGACTCCCACGGGGAGCCAAGATAAGGAAACCACTTGGAAGACAGCTTACACAGCACTATAGAGCATCCTTTTTTACACCTCTCGCAGACTGTGTAGGTGCCTAAAATTTACAGTGGTAGACAACCTTTATTCTGCCTATCCTCAGTGTGCTTTTAAATGTATTCCTACCCAATGCAGTGGTTAAGATTAATTAACAAGTTCCTCCTATTTTTAATTCAGCAGGCAAGCAAATTCCACAGCAAATGCCATTCCTTCCCCTGTTATCAATAAAACGAACTTTACAGTCTCAGGCTCTGCCATCTTTAGCATATGTACTCTGTACTCAGGGTACACAGACACACGTTATCAGAGAATAAAGCACAGTGTGAATGTCAAGCATTTAAGGACAACTACCATACTCTCAGCCTGCACAAAACAAACTTAAGGTAGCAGTGAGGAATTTAGAAGAAGTTAAGCCATCTCACATTTTCTCAGTTAAGTGATGTGGATACTGTTACCTCCAAGTAGCCAATACACTGAAAATTTATGCTTTGGTTTATTTTGCAATGACCTATCCAGTTACATGTACCTACAGACATAGTAATACATTTTCTTCCTGAAAGGCAAGTAATTGGTTTTCTATTTCCAAGAAGCTAGAATCATTCCTTATATAATTTTTAAAAAAGGGCATAAAAGTCTGATTCTTCTCTACAGTCAGTAATAAATTAGTGGAAAGGAAGTCTTTCCAATTGAAAAGGAAGTCTGCAACTACATTTAATCTCTGAAGAGGTTTTAGATAGAGCTTGCATGAGAGATGTCATGCAATTACAAAAAGACTTTATCAGCATTACATTGATTAGAGGATTAGCAGGTATTCCTTGCTAAACTGATTACTAACAGATAAGTAGATACTCTGTGACAGTCAGCAATGTAAACTATGAAAGAGAACCAGGAGAAACCGAGGCTTAGAAAAAGATTTTTCCCCTTTATTCAAAGTTATCCAAACCTTAATGACAGCAGTCCACATGTTCTAAAAGCAAACTGCAAAGTTTTTTCACTGCATTAGATATTAAGTCTTCAAACCCTGTTCCCGTATCCAAAATTTTCTACAGTTCAGTTCAAGAGAGAATTATTTCATGACATCAGATGAACTGTTAAGATCTGTATATATTTGATTGCTTCTCAGACAGAGATACAGAGGTGTTGGGCAATATTAATGCTACGTCCCTAAAGCTAAAAGTTATGTTACAAGAATATAAATCACTCTTTTTACAGAATGAATATTCCAACCTTTTGTGCTGGCCCACATTTTGAGCACTGGCATAATGGATGGCAGAATTCTGGTTTTGATGTACTGACTGTGTCATCCTCATCTTCTAAGTCTTCTTCCATCCATTCCAAGAGATAACGTACCTGGCATAAAAAGCAAGTCCTCCTTTACAGAGTCCAAAGGTTCCATGTCCTAATAAATTTGCATACTTCGACAAGTCAGATTTCACAAACATACACTTGTGAACATCTCAGGGAGGCTATACAGCTACCTCCTGGCACCAGCTGCCCACAGGCCAAATTAAAAAATCAAATGTTAATGTTGACAAAGTAGCTAGAAAGTTCACCAAGTATAGCAGTGAAGTAAATTATAAATTACTTTCTGCTGCCTAATCAAGACTTCAGTGTTCACCTGTTGTCAAACCCTCCAAATCTTTTTACCTCAGATGATTTGTGCCAGCTCATATCAATGTGAATTTTGTTTCATCCTCTGCTTTAACAAATGTAAGAAGTGACAAGGATGACAACATTTAACCGATATCCAAAACTTTGCAGGGGCACTGACTTTTCTTAGGTCTGTCACTTCCCAGGAACATGACAGTTTCACTTTTTCCTCAATGTACAATGCCACATTTTTGAGGAAGAGAGAGGCCTTTCAATGAAGATAGTCTTAGGACTCAGAGCATTCATGTGCAATTTGCAAACAGCGATGCTTACTTACTTTTACATTAAATTTTATGCAACAAAAAAAAAGCTGTGTAAGAAATACATTTTTACCTGGAAACTCATTAACCCACTGTAAACTAAAGACATCTTAGAATTAGCAGTGACTGTATTAAGTCTCCATTATTACACCATCCGGCAATGTTAAGCCTGACATCGATCTAGCATATCATTCTGAGTCTGTATTACGCTCAATGAGACAAGTCTTTCAGAAACTGAAGAGAGAAGTGGGAATTAAATTGGTCTCATAATGCAAGGGACAATACATTAACAGTCACCTTTTTCTAGGTGCATGAAAAGGGCTACCCTTACGGCACTCAAAAACCAAGACAGAAGGAAGATAAGGGCACTTGCGTACAAAGGCTAGAACTCTCAGAGCTCCTGTAGATCTTCTGGGACTTCCCAGACACAGCAAGTGACAGGATTACATAGTGGTTATGAAGCTGTAACACATGCCATCTTGTGAAAGTTTTTCCTCTTACTCTATTTTTTTTAGCAGTTTTTAAGTGAGCTGTCAAAAGATGTATCCTTGTCTTGTTACCACTAAGAAAGATTAGCCCTTTGCCTCCCAGTGAACAGTGGCATGGAGCAAAATCGAGGAACCACTTTCTCCTGAAACTGAGACAGAGGCATCTTTGCTGGATTTGTGTGTTGGGTTTCATGCCACAGAACTGGACCAAAGCAAGAGCTCTACAGATGCTAGTCAAAAAGAGAATGGGGAGAAACGAATTTCCTACAAGTCCCTCCCACTGTATTTACTCTTGCACTTGTCAACAAGTTCTGCTCCTCACCATTAAGGCAGCTCTGGGAAACCAAACACGCGTTAATGATCTATCCAATTAAACAGATGCAGCTAGAATAAATCCTAGGACAACCAGTAAGGGCCATATACCTGATTCTGAATGATAACATAATTGAGACAGAAAAGGGATGTTTTTCACAGGGACTATCTTCCCTGCAAATTCCATGTTCTTCTCTGGAGTAAAAAGAAATCTTCTCTCAAGCGTGTCTGTTTACAAAAGGCCAGATTAGCGAAGGTTTACTATTTGCTACATTTGTATGTGTTTAAAACAAATATTACTGTCACTTCACCTCCCCCTTTCCTTGCAGACGGACCAAGACTCTCACAGCTGACACTTTCTCCTTCTATCACAACTCGATACTGCTGCTCTCATTATTCAAATACGCAGCTCTCAACACACTAATACCAATGTCTCACCAAAAATCCAAACGTGCTACTCCCATACACACATAATTACAGTGGAATAACCATTTTTTTTGCTTTAAAGGTTTTTTGCTCTAAAGTTTAAAAGCACTTTTAAGCAGACGCACACTGAAGCATCTCAGGAAACTGTCCATGATGTCTCTTTGCCAGCTAACTCGTCATCTAAAACTTTCTTCACATTGCTGAGTACCAAACTTCCTGGGACATTTAGCAGAGCACTCTAGGTGTACTGCAGCCAGTATGTCAGACTTTTAGCAGCTCCACAACACTTCTTTTATACAAGAGATCTGCTTTTTTTATGGTGGATTTTCACATATCCATTCCACCGGAAAAGGCAAGGCTAGCTGGATGGAAGCAATTTCAGCAGAGTGCCTAATCCAGTATTCTACGCTGAGACACGGTCAATTCTTCCTTAATACCATCGACAGAATTTTGACTAACCTTTTCTCAAACACTTTTAATGGAAGAGGTTCTGTAACATCTCAGATCTGTTCTAGTGTTATTCCACTCTAACAATAAAAGTTACGGTTTTTTATTTGCTTGTTTTTTAAATCTAAGTATCTTTGTTGAAAGCGGCATGGTTCATCCATCGCTATGGAGCCATGGTGTACCACCAAATCCAGTCTCTAAGGATGAAAGACCTAAAATTGATCTTCAGCAGTATCAACTACTTCTACACCACACTTTACTGACTTGGAGCCTTATAAAGGCTTTGTTCAAAGCCATATACAATGGGCTGAGACAATTCTTAACAGTCTCCACCAATAACGGAGCTATAATAATTATCTCTACCAATTCAGCAACCACTAAACACGTAAAAATAGTTTGAGAACGTCCCCCAAAAAAGCTGCTGAGTAACTCTGGAACATATTTTGGGAATAAAGCTTAATCCTTTCTATACAGACATTCCCTCCATACTATCCAAAAATATTTCTTTCTCACTACAGACACAAAAAATTTACCAAAGTGGGCTAAATTTTATTTTCAAAATCTAGAATTAGTTGCCATTGGGTCAGCTAATTAAAGTAACTGTCATTGATTAACATCATTATCTGCAATCTAAAGCATACTTGGTTTTGAAGTTTGCAGGTGTTGCAATGATGACAAAGGTTGTTTTCTGGCTTCCTGACCAATCACAGCATTTTTGGTTTTTTTTAAATCTTCCAATTTCATAGCACTTTTTTTAAACGCCTCCTCTGGCAAAGCTCAATTGGCTGTCACAGCGGAAATCTATAGCAGCACTAATGACCCTACTGCTGCTTCTGTTCCTATGGAGACAGTCTTCAGGCTGTCAGAACAAGAAAGTGTTTTTTTAAAAAATGTGGTTTTTTAATAGATATGCAAGCTGTAATCTTTGCCATCCAACTGGACAATTCTCTTTATAATCAACCATTTTACATGAACTTGAGTAACGCGGAAATAAAGCCACAAAAAATAAGGTAATTCTGTCATCTGAATGCATAGATTAGATTTCTATATGCTTTTCATTGCTGATATCTGTTGAGCAGTGCTAGATACTAATTTTCCAGCAAATTATAGCACCATATTTAACTTTCTTTAAATATTTTCATGATGCAGCTTAGATTTTGACAAAGTTTGTGAAATGTTAATTGTAATACATTCATGTTCACTAATTGACAGAAAGATGCTAAATATCACCATTGTATGTACTGCTGCTTCTTGAAATGGCTTAAGGGCTGACCTGGAAATAATTACTAAGATTAAGTTACCTTGCAAACCAGAATAATGATATTTACTTAATAACTGAACAGTTCTTTCCTCTATCAGTTGATAGATTAATTGGTTCCTATCATCTAACTAGAATAAAACACGAGAGAATCAATGTTAACATGGTATGTATTTTCTGATGCAGATTATCTATTCTGTTATGACTGTCTGATGCTTCATTAGCATCTGTAACTCCTGGTACATATCACAAATTTTTCAGAACATGCATCCAGCAGAGAAACCCTGCATTCTCACATGGGTTCATGATTTTGTTCTGTGACCTACAAAACAACTAAGAAACGTACAGCCTGTACATCTTTCCAAAAACAAAACTCCTAAAGATTTCCGTGTTTTCCCCAGTTTTTCAGTGGAATGACACTGGAAGCACCTTATTGTTCAAACTTTCAGGAACAAAGGGCAATAGTAACTAAAAAATACATCAAGACAGGTGGTAAGTATCAGAAATTACAGAACATCAACTCTGAAACTGGTGTTATTATAGCCATCAGCTATCTATTTGAAGTGAAATCCAAACTACAGAGAAGTTGTATGCCCCTGAGATAACTTCTCTGTACTGACTGGTGTCACCTATACTTCTTCTCTGTATGAAACAGTAACAAAAAGTCATCACAAAAAACAGAAGCCCATTTTTCATTTATAGTACCTACGTACAATTATTACATGCAGTAAACACACAATAAAGAGTAGACAATATTCAAAGCATTAGTGAACCTAGCAATTTAGGAATCAAAAAGCATTTCTGGATTTAAAAACACTCTATTACTGGAATGCTTCTGAAGTCAAAAAAACGCAAACTGTAAATCCCACCACTCAATTTCCAGAACTGATGCACAGCACTGCCACTCGAGCATGCGCATCACTTCACAAACACGAAAAGATACGATGTACTTCTGTGACACAGGAACAAGCAACTGGGAATAATAACACTTTCTATTGGATTTGCTGTCAAAAATCAGATTTACCTGAGAACTCATCTATTCTGCCTTTTGTTTTGTGCTGACTGCATATCCAGTCCAATATTGTGACCTCAGTATGCATATCTTTCTACAGTTAGCAATGCACCATGCTCCCCATCTAACAACGGCATTGGACAGTGCAGCTTGAGCACCTGCAAGCAAATAAATTGCTTTTTCCTACAATTTTTTTTTTCAACATTACTGCCCTGAATGTTGTTCTTCCCAAGTTCTTTGCATCTCCTATAGGTGACTATGCACGCATTTTTAAATCACGGGCCTTCACAAAGGAATTATTCAATATAAAGTAAATTCTTTAGCGCAAGAGGTTATGGAAATGTCAAAGTAATGGGCCTTAAAGCACTGTAGGTAAAATAATTTGGGGACACGGAGTGAATATTCTTCGTAGCAAATGAGCTGCATTTGATTAATTGTTGCTGAAGGAAGGTATTAACCAAAGCATTATTCACTTAACATTATTTATAAATAAATTCCTCACTTTGAACCAAGTAAATTGGAATTCAATAATATTCAACAGCCATGCTAAGACTCACCATTTCCAGATCTCCATCAGCAACTGCTCTTAGCAGTTTTTCCACCTATGTATGAAGAAAACAATTTATTTGCTTTGTTACTACTGTTACTAAGCTGTACATAGGAAAACCTGTGTCCTTTACTAATCTATTAAGCTCATGTGGTAGGATTACTGCTGACCCATTTCATATTTGTTTAGATAAAGTTTTAAAGGAAAAACCTTATTCCTTTACGAAATACAAAAGCTGTGCAACGCCTGTGGCCATCTGAAGATCTCTGACTTGTTTAAACAGTAATTACCTAAATAGAGGACATGTTGTCCACACATAAACACAGCCATGTAAGCTGATACACATTATTATGCCAATTCATCAGCAGCTGACCATGCATTCCTGTTGTGAACCTAACATTAAAAATCCCTACTCACACCAATTTCTACCCTGATACACACTAGTACCGGCTGGACTCTTGCTGAGCTACTATACGCTACCAGAAGCACGAAGGATGGCAGGTTTTACTTTGCTGTTTGAGATACAACGGTTTAACATGAAAAAGATACTTTCCAATTGTTCACATCTGCAGACTACTGTTTTATTCCTATGTTAAAAATCAAACATTTGTAAATCTAACTTGATTGCGAGTATGAAATTTGTTTTTGTACTTAAAATCTGAAAAGATATAAATATCAAAGGGTATATGCATTAGCAAAAGCCAGGTCTGCAACTCAGAGAGTTCTTCCAGGGGACCAGCACTACACCGATTAAGTACGTGTATGCTCAAGTCAGCCAATGCCTGAGCACAACTGCTGGGTGTAAGTACTCTGCTGTTTAAGAGCTCGGAAGGGGGAAAAGAGGCAAGTGGGGAGAACAAGAGACGGAAGGCGCTCCTCAGTGCACTGATGCCATCTCTACATATACGTCTAAAATGGACTATATATACACCAGGGAGATCTGTGCCTCCCATAATTTTCCCCTAATCATATAGGATAATGTCACCGGAGAATACGAAGGTCTTGATTTTCAGGAGTGAGCCTTACCACATACAAGATGCCTATCAGTAATAGCAAGTGACCCAACAAGCTCTGATAATTTCTTTCCAAAAATAACAGCTTCCCTACAGTTCCAAAGAATGCCTCAGGCCCTAGCAGTGGAGAAGCATACAACATCTGTTATGCAGCTTATAGATAATTTATTAAGAGTACTTAGGGCAAAATGTCTGCTACGTGCATTTCCTCATCTTTCCAGTTTGCTTTCTCACTCCTCCATGGAACAGAAGTACCTTCCTTTAAATGTAAAAATAGATGAAACAAATCTACTGCAATTCACTCGCATTGCTGAACAGCAAATGTCCAAGGATTTATTAGTTCCAACAGGGAGTTCCAAATTTACACACCTGTCTTTTTTACTCTCTCTAAGTTGTAAACAAGCCACACACAAGACACATACCATGAACTGGCTCATTTAAGCAAAGAGTTTAGTTCTCCAGCAGTATTGAGTAATAAAGATCTAATTGCATGCCCTTAGCCCATGGTCTACGCCTTGAAGTCTGGAAAATTGACCTTACCAGCTTCCCATTACTTCCAGTGGCATTCCCTTCGCGGAGCTCTCTCAGGATTAAGCCCTTGCCTCTTTGCTCAGTAAGAGTAAGAGCAGTGAGCCCATGTAAAACTTGGCAAACAGAAATGAACTAAAGCTGGATTACAGGAGAAGGTCATTAACCCCAACAGTCTCAGGTGTAAGCTGCTTGTAATCTTCTTCCCTGGTTTGAACTACAGTCTTAGCTCTTGGGTGTGATAAATTTGTTCCTTTAAGGGAAAATAAATCCTCAATCTATGAGCTGAACTTTTATGTACATTAGACCCTATTTAGAGTGCGGGCCTCTGTACAAACAAGGACATGCACTCCTACATTGAGGCGCTCTCGGAGTAACTGGTAACAAAATGTGAACAAATATTGTCCAGTCAAACTTTACATCTCTGAGTTTCTTGAACGTTTTTAGAAAACAGAAACTTTTGGCAAGAGAAGAATCTTTTAATAGCAGGAAAAGGAAGAAATTGAATGCAGAGGTGATATGGAGAGAAATAAAAATACTAAGGAGGTCAATTCGGAAAAAAGGGAACAGGAGGACTGGGAAAAAAATAAACAGAGAAGCATCAGAAGAAATGGTGATATGACAGTCTTAGGAGGGCATAAATAGAAAGTACAGATCTGAGGCCCCACATGAAAAAATTCACGGGGTGGCATCTTGTTTGGTGTGGACAGAGCAAAATCAGCAAACACATATGTGCAAGATATTTAGTATATAGTGTGTACTTCTTCATACGTTACAAAATTGATTTCCTATGCCTATTTTGAAAACTTGTCTTAACATTCTAGTTTGTCGAGTTGTTTGCCAGTATGCCTGTACTAGTCTCTTTTCCCTGACTGATTCTGTAAGCTAACAATAGCATTCAATTCCTGGACAGGACAGCAAGGTCCTTGGGGCCCTGACTGCCATTATAATTTTGTAAATCTCAACAACCTCTCAAATTATGTAGTTAACTCCAGTAAATCTGAACAACTACTCAAAATATGCTTTCAGTTGTTCTGCAGAAATAAGCAGCAGAGCAGTTGATACCATACAATAACAAGTGTTTAGATACTGAGCTGACAAGCACCTGCGGATAGCAGCATATTATACTCCAAATCAGACAGAAGGCCATTCCTGAAGAAACAGTTTAAAACAGCTTTGCAAAATACCACTATTCTAGCTTCCCTCACTTTGCTTATTGTCAAAACATCTACTTCAGTCTTACCTCTTTATAACTATTTTTTACTTCTTCTTGCCTTATATCAGTTGATGCCGATGACAGGCTTGAGACAGATGATCCTCTGCTGAAAGTTTCCACTGAGTGCTGAGGAGACCTAAGCGGTGACTTAAAGTGAGCAAAAAAAAACGCCACCCAAAACATAAAAAATTACATATCAGATTAAGCAGGTTAAATGTAGGCAAAAAAAAGTTTAGCAACTTGCATCGGTTGTTACCTCAGAAGCACTCTGTCCTCTTTCAAATGTTAGATAATTTAATTCCATCAATGACAAAATCTGCATAAAAACATTAATAAAGAGAACCAGCATAACTCAAAGAGGAATCTACTGACTGAAACACAAATTAGTCAACAACCTAATGTTAGTAACAGGTTATGACTGAGCAGATTAAAAGTAGCCATCTACAAGTTTATGTTCTACACCACAGACTACAGTGGTGCGGACACCACTAGATTTAAAATGCGAGCCTTCTTCCTTAAAGACAAACACACATTTTCACTTTAATAGTACCACACCACAAAATCCTATTAGCAGGTAAGCATCTACACCTCTGTGGAATTACATCAGAAAGAAATCAGGCTAGAAGACAACGAGGAATACCTTGGAATTTAATGCACACTGTAGGGAAGTCTCTTTCATCCGGTTTTGAATTTCTGGATTTGCCCCATTTTGCAAAAGCACTTCTATGATCCCTTGATAGCCCCAACGAGCAGCTATATGGAGAGGAGTATCTCCCTTTTCATTACCAATATCTAGTCTACAGGAATGCACATCATAGTAGACTAAAGCTTTGACGCACTGGAAAGAGAAGGAGAGCTATCAATAAATTATTGCATTGTCTCTCAACTCAAGTAACATGTGGAATCCTAAAAAGGTTTTTTTTCATTGCTGCTCATATAGCCCATTACCTAAAGGGCAGGCTTTTATGGTTCAGTGTCATTAAACAAAGAGTTAAATAACTAAATTTGCACAATACCACTATCTTTAATGTGAATGCAAAATAAAAATTATTATGAACTACTGAATAAAGTCCTAATTTACAGCGTTAAATAGTTAGCCTCCAAGTCCTTTTTGGCTACTTTTTAAAATACGTATGTTTAGTGCAAACTAAATTCACATCACAGTTTAATTTCATTCCATTAGACTGTCCATTTAGTTTGTTACAAAACAATTACTTACATCCTCATGACCATAAGTGCAGGCTAAATGAAGTGGAGTATTTCCATTATTGTCCTGAACATCAGTACTTGCCTTATAGTGCAATAAGAGAAGCTTAAAAGAAAAATGAAAGTAAGACATTTAAGTAAAAAAAAATAATGGACAAACAACTGTTACTCTGTAGATTCCTTTAGGTTTCTAGCATGATGAAGCACTTAACGAAAAACTAGCTATGTCTCTCCTGTTTCAGGCACTACCCTCTTAGCGTTACAGTAATGTTTTGCCCTACCCCAAGAACCAAATAAAAGCTGCTTCTTACATATTCAGAGTTTTCATTGAAAAAAATGAATCATCTACTGCAGCAAACACTGCAATACATATACTACATGATAATTTATCCCATATTTGAAGAGTGTAAGTGAAGACTATGCTTACTCACTATATAAGTGAAGACCCGGTTTAATTTCAACAATGCTAATTGAAAAATCTCACATATATAAAATTCAAGTACACAATAATTAATGTAGTTATACAGTCTATACTAAACACAATGTGCAGTCATTTAATTCATTCCAATGACTGCAATGGTTCTTCTGTCTTAATCAAGAGCAGAGATGTTAAGAGGCTCTTTGTACTGTGTATTAGAGATTTGCATTAATAAAATAGATAAATTATTTGGCATGCATAGCTTTCAATTGCTTAGTTATTACAAATGGCTGAAAACCTTGCAGTAAACTATCATGCAAACTACAATGATAAAAGATCCTCAATTCTGACAGGGTAGACAGTTCCGGTAAAAGCTTCTCAGAAGACCTAAATGACAGTAACAGCTGAACAGCTTAGTAAGAGTCATATATTTATTATTTAGGTTAAGTATTCCTTTTTATTTCTAATTAAGCCTTTTGCTGCTTACTGTAACATTTTGATATCCCTTCTGACAGGCAAGGTGAAGTGGAGTTGAACCGTGGTAATCTGTAGCATTGACAGTGGCTCCTTTGGCTACTAGTAAATCCACTAATGATGTTTGCCCTTGAAAAACAGGCAGATATTAAAAGACAGAAGTAAACTCTGCACAAGAACATTGCTACTTTTCAAATTCAAACATGAACTATAAACCAAGACATCCTGTATTTCTGCATACTATGTTTCTATATGCTGTATATTCGCTTTGTTAGCATATCATTTTTCTGCTGCAGATTACTCAAGATCAAAGCCCATAGAAGAACGTCCTGCTAAAAGCAAGCTATGCTTGTATCTTATGTGTAAGAAAAACAGAGAAAATAAAGCCATGTCACACAAACCACTCTCCTATTGGGATTCAAGATAGTAACAACAAAAGGAAACAGCTTATTTAAAAAGTCACTAAGAAAATCAATACATCTTCTAATAAATGTAAGATCAATGGCATAACGAACATTACAAGACAGAATATGGTACAGATCCACCACTCACAGCCAGCTGCAGGAGAGAGAAAAGACTAATTTCTCAGTGTGACAGATCTTTAAAACAAGACGGGTTTCTGATGACACATTTTTACTTTTTTTCACAGCTGAAGAAAGAACTACTGTGGTAACCACTAAGGCAAAAGTAAACAGCCAGCAAACAAGCAAACAAACAAACAATAACTTAGCTATAAGACACTAAGCTTAAAAGAATATACAGTAACTTCAGTCTCTGCCAAGATACCAGTTTCCAGAGCAACTAAATGCAATGCAAAACTCACTCTTCAATGCAAAGTTGGAAAACATGCTATCGCAAAGATAAGGAACATAAGGAGCAGAAAACACTAGTGAAGAAAACCAACAACACTCACCACAAATAGCAGCTATATGAAGTGGTGTATATCCCCGGTCATCTCGGGAAAATGGAGTGATAATGGAAGGATCATTCAGTTTACTTTAAAACACAAGGGTTTAAAAGCAGCTCAGTTACCTATGCAGCAGTAGTAAGGAGGAGAGAAAAACTGCCAAGGCTGGCAAAAAACTGACTTTGGAACTTTTTATCCTTTCACACTGACAAATTACTGTACACAGAGTTTACATTTTGTTAAGAGATGTAGTTTTGTGCAAGATATGTCAGTTAGGTTCAAGAGAAGAAAAATTTCACACCACATTTACCAAAGCACGTACAGCCATGACAAAATTAGCTGGTTCCAAGACATTCAGTACTCTCCTAATATGTCTTCTGCTTTTTCAAACCACATAAACGTACGCTCTCTACTACATCCCAAAGTGCAACTAACTTACTCTATAACCAAAAGCAACATACTTAGTAAAGCAAATCTTGGATGAAGACTTTTACACCGCTTTTGGCATATTTGTGGAGATGAAAAGTGCTTACCCAGAAACTAGTTTCTCACATTTGTCACAGTAACAGAGCGGATGACACATTTGCTGTACAGTGTCCTTATCACTGTCACCTTGACTTAGCAATTGCTCCACTTCCTCCTGATTACCTGAAGCAATATGCTACAAAAAGCCAAAAAAATAAAGAGAATGAGGAACCAATATAAAAAGCCTCCTTTTAAGAACAAAAAAAAAAAAAAACACACAAAAAATAATTTACTGAAGCACAGAACGAAAGGAACCAATTATAACAGACATGTATCCAAGCATTAGAAACCAGAAATGAACAATGTCACAGCACAAAACCCCCTAATGGGCATTCAGTATTAAAAAGAATCTGTTCTTGGCTTACTTCACTTACTATAAAAAATTAAAACAATTCCTATTGTTCTCTTTAGACTCAGTCACGAAATTGAGCTCCCTCTGTGCAAAAACATTTCTATAAAATTACTAATCCTCTAGCCATAAGCTGTGAACACATATAATTAGAAGCTCTGCTTTGTGTCCTTGTATAGGCAAAATTCTTTTAGAACGATAATATGAGTTTAACATATAATATGAAGTAGCTGTCATGTGACCACATTTAAATTATTTCAGAAAACTCTTTCCATTTCAAGCACTAAAAGCTGTGAGAGATAATCAGACAGTAATATCGCATCTGTGCATTAAATGGGCCAATCAATAGCAACAGCAGTAGCATTTAATCCTCGGTTGCTTCCATATTTTGTATAACATGCTGAAATCTGTAAGATTATATTAACTTGGTAACATTTTGGCACAGAAATGCACTAGATTCAAACCACACTTTTAGCATCTAAGAAAACACATTTTGCAGTACTAAGGTAATTAACACTGCCTTGCATTTAAGAAAATCTTAGAAAGGAAGGGAACGTGCAATATGTAAATACATACATATTCTGCCATAAAAGTTATTAACCTTAAACAAGCAGTCTATCGGAGTAGCAGACATCTGGGACAACAAGTTCATTCTTTGTCTTAAAAGCAGCTTGTCACACAGTCTCTCAGATTCCTGAAAATGAAATATATAGATGAATTATCTATATACTGATTTACAGGCAAAAGTAAAGTACCTTAACAGTGGAATTAACTTTTAAAAATATTAAACGCTGTATTTACCACTTATGAATAACCAGATGTATGTAAAACCTAAATCGGTTTCACATCTAGGATTCCGAGACTTAAAAGATGACACACCTGCCATTCAAAGAAATATTAAGTAGATGTTCACCAAAATATTCCTTTACTGTAATTCTCCATGAACTGAGCATTAATGAAATTACGGTTGTGCCATCTAAAAAAGAACACAGCCAAACTAGAAAAGACCTAAAAAAGACAACAAGCACTGTAAGACATGAAATCCAGCTTTCTTACAAGGACAAATTAGTATTCTACACTCTGGAAAAGATTTGACTATGCTACAGCAGTCTATAAGAATCACATACAAAGACAACATACAAAGAATGAATATCTGCTGTTCCTCAAAACATAAGAACTGGGATGCCCAACAAAATCTTCACCCATTAGGTCTAAGGAGGGAGTGGGGAGAAGGAAGAGAAGAGAAAATGTTCTCTTATTGTAAAACTCCTTGCCACAGGACGTTGCAAAAATCAAAATTATAAATGGATTCAAAAAGGCATTAGACAAATTCACGTAAGACATGTCTACTGGCGGCTATTAAAAAGGATGACCCGGACACAACTCCAACTCAAAGACTCTACTGAACTCTCTGCTACTTGATGGAAAACAAAAGAGTATGTCAGGCGAAGCAGTGTTCTGTAGCACTCCTTCATAAATTTTCCTACTGGTCACTTCTTGAAAACTAGAGATTGAGCTAAGCAGACTTATAGCTCAACTCTCACGTCAGTACTTTCTGAGAAACCTGAAGATGCACATCAGGATGCACTAAAGAATACACATGCTTCCAAAACCAGGCAAAAATTCGTAAGCAGGGTCAGATTTTGAAGTGGTAACTTTGAATTTCATGTGAAATAAAACAATAATCTAAAGAAAATGCTTTTCAAGGAAGTGCTTGGTGTTCACAGTGGATGAAAAGCTTGACATGAACCACCAATGTGCACCTGCAGCCCAGAAGGCCAACCATGCCCTTGGCTGCATCAACAGAAGTGTGGCCAGCAGATCAAAGGAGGAGATTCTGTCCCCCCTATTCAGCTCTGGTGAGACCCCACCTGGAGTACTGCGTCCAACTCTGGAGCCCCCAACCCAAGAAGGACATGGAGCTGTTGGAGCAGCTCCAGAGGAGGGCTACAAAGATGATCCAAGGGCTGGAGCACCTCTCCTATGAAGAAAGGCCAAGGGAGTTGGGGCTGTTCAGCCTGGAGCAGAGAAGGCTGCAGGGAGACCTTAGAGCAGCCTTCCAGTACCTGAAGGGGGCCTACAAGAAAGATGGGCAAAATATTTTCAGCAGGGCTTGCTGCGATCAGACAAGGAGTAATGGCTTTAAACTAAGGGAGGGTAGATTTAGACTAGATAAGGAAGAATTTTTTTACCATACGGTTGGAGAAACACAGGAAGAGATTGCCCAGAGAGGTATTGGAGGTCCCATCCCTGGAAACATTCAAGGTCAGGCTGGACAGCGCTCTGAGCAACCTGGTCTAATTGAAGCTATCCCTGCTGACTGCAGGGGGGGTTTGGGCTAGGTGACCTCTAAAGGTCCCTTCCAACCCAAAGCATTCTATGATTCTAAGGAAGTAGATGGAAACACTTGCACATAGCTGATTCTGATCAACCACTGCTTACGGTTGGCAGTGAATATCATTTCTTTGGATGTGGTTTTTGGATAATGACTGTCTCCCTA
>Ga0065711_1030839_pt1 | contig 31257 bp, 19 predicted proteins | sample Hoacrofraction12_FD_59098 | JGI IMG/M metagenome (GOLD analysis project Ga0065711, IMG submission 59098) | Hoatzin crop microbial communities from Cojedes, Venezuela - Epithelial fraction 12 v2 (version 2) | ecosystem: Host-associated > Birds > Digestive system > Esophagus > Crop | place... | reverse complement strand
CGAAGCAGGGTCACCTACAGCAGGCTGCACAGGACCTTGTCCAGGCGGGTCTTGAATATCTCCAGACAAGGAGACTCCACAACCTCCCTGGGCAGCCTGTTCCAGTGCTCCGTCACCCTCTCACGTTGGAGACTAGATTCCTGGAAAAACAGGGGTTAAAATGTAGCATGTGAAAAGTGGGCAGGGTTACACAGAGTAAATGGTATTTTTTTTTGCAGTACTTGTCATCCATGACTTTCTGTTTTCACATTTCCAGTCTTACATTTCTATGATCTCCTGCTTGTGTGCTTATAAAGTTTGGGAGTAGGGCTGTGATGTGCCTGCTGGGATAGTAGGGCTGTTCCTTTGCAAGCATCCTCCTCAGTCTGCACCTCAGATACTTGTACTCATCCAAACACCAGTTTCTCAACATGCCCTCTTCACAGATGGGAGAGAGTTTAAATTGGTGGGAGAGCAGTAGTTTAGCCAGGTGCTGCAGGCTTGCAAGAAAATGAGGAGTACTATGAAGAATTGTCCTCTCTGTTTAAGAGCCCAGTTTTTTAGGAATTTGGCTTTCCAGGGCTGAAATTCTGTGTCCCAGTTATGGTCCCAGTCTCTTCCACTAAAGCAGACAGTTGCCAAGAAAGCCCTTAAGTTTCATTTCTTGAAATTTTCTTAACATCCCTCCTCACTTGCAGGTATTTCTGTGCAGACTGAATCTAATTATTCTCCTCTTTTCTCTGTGTATTTTGCTTGTCTCGCCTTACAGTCACATCCTCCTCCCCATAGACTTCATTGTTTCCCACAGTGCTGTTTGCTTATGTTTACAATAGAGACTGGCAAAAGCTGGTTCGTTACTTTGTGCCTTGAGTAAGCCAGGAATCGTAGAACCATAGAATCATTTAGGTTGGAAAAGACCCTTAAGATCGTTGGGTCCCACTGAAAACCTAACACTGCCAACTCCACCGGTAAACCATGTCCCTAAGCACCATGTCTACATGGCTTTTAAATATCTCCAGGGATCGTGACTCCACCACCTCCCTGGGCAGCCTGTTCCAATGTCTGACCACTCTTTCAGTAAAGAAATTTTTCCTAATATCTAATCTAAACCTCCCCTGATGCAACTTGAGGCCATTTCCTCTCATCCTATTGCTAGTTAGTTGGGAGAAGAGACCAACACCTGCCTCATTACAACCTCCTTTCAGGTAGTTGTAGAGAGCAATAAGGTCCCCCCTCAGCCTCCTCTTCTCCAGACTAAACAGCACCAGCTCCTTCAGCTGCTCCTCAGAAGACTTGTTCTCTAGACCCCTCACCAGCTTCGTTGCCATTCTCTGGACACGCTCCAGCACCTCAATGTCTTTCTTGTAGTGAGGGGCCCAAAACTGAACACAGTATTCAAGGCGCAGCCTCACCAGTGCCACATACAAAGGAAGGGTTTACTGAGTTACTGACACATGAAATGTGAATTACCCATGGTAAGTTCAGAGCCACATAGTGTTACAATTCTCTCTTCTTCACTGCAGTTTGCACAATAGTTGTGAAAAGTCAGAATGTATGCTCTTTGAGAATTTAAAATCGTGATACTGTCATGATTTTTCTCTTGTTATAATTAAACCTTTCTCTAACTACTAATAAGACTTTACACGGGATTGTATCACTGACACAGATGTTAGGATGCATCATTTAAAATCACTAGGTCTTAGAATGCGCTGAGAGAATTATACTTGGTTATTTGTCATTTATTGAGACTTAACCATTTAGTAGAAAGAACATGTAAAATGCTTTATTTGCTGTGACAGCAAATAGTTTTCTGCAATGGGTACTTTGTACTACAGAAACAATTGCATTTATATACATGTAAAGGTATTGCCAAATGTGTGTATATATAAAAAACACACGCGCTATACACATGCTTACCTATATTGTTAACAACCAGATGGCAGAACAGAGAATTCTTATTAAAGAAATACAAAAGTATGTATGCATATAAATGCAAATACAGAGATATTATTTATGAATGTGATAAATACATGCTTTGTAGTTTGAGCTGAAGAATGGGACACTAATCCTAACACTTCCTGAGTCTGCACCTCTACTGATATATCCTTTGCCACTTTGACCATGCATATCTACATGATCTTGAATATCTTGTGACCAAGGGATTGAAAATCAAGTGGAATTAAAATATGTTTCCATCCTTTTCTTGACTTTATCTATAGGTATGCCACAGCAATGAAGAAAAGACTAAATTCTTCTCTGCTATAAAATCACCAAAGTGAACCTTTGTAGAGCAGAACCCCCAACTAGCCTTTATTTAATGCAGTAACCCAATTATCTGCCCTCCCCCTTTCCCCCACTCCAATCACTTCTTTACTGTCCTTTACTTATCCTCTTTACTATCCTTACATTTCAAAGCAAAGATGATCAACATCTAGGATAACGCTATGGGCTTCCTGGAACAACAAACTGAGAATAAGACGAGAAACTTGGCTTTGCTTGAATTATTTGCATGTACAGAGTTACTTAGGAGTGTGTCTCTCTACAGGTTTGGAGCCTCCTTAGGGTTCAATTTCGAACATTTCAAATTTTCAAGATTTTACATGTCCAGGTCAATTTTGGAGGGTACCCTGTAAAAGACTTCACTAAGAAAACATCAGTATTTCTGCATCTTCTTTGTAGTCAAGTTCTGGGAAAACTTCTTGTGAAAACATTCATTTTGATAGATTTTTCTTTTTGAAGCCTAAGATGTTTGTTACCTCATTCAAGTGTAAGTTTTCCTTGACATACTTGTCCCATTATTTGACGTTGTTACATAGGGGATGTCTTACAAGAGTGGAACACAGCAATAATCCCCTGTAGTTTTAATGCCTATTTGATTTTCAGCCTTTCTTTAAAGAAAGGCGTTTCTGCTACAGCATAGAGAAATTGTAAGGCTTTTAGAAGCAAAACCAGCATCACATTTGCAGACAAAGAGCTATGATTTCATTCTTGTTCATTTGAAATGGATTAGAAAATATTGTCCAAATTGGGCACCATGCCAAGATTGCCATTAACTTTCCCCATAAAATATGATTAAGGACCTTAACAAGCATTTAGTAATTAAGTGCTTTGGAAATTTATATGCTGTCCACAGTTTGTCATGTTCTGTAAAATACTGAAGACGGTTTTTATGAAAAGCAATAAAAATAAAGCACTTGAGAAACATCTGGGAGTGTTATCTGGTTGTGTGGGGGGAATAGTTTCATTTGTAACAGGATATTTTGATATTTAAAATTAATGTTGTGTATAGTTGATTTTTGTTTGTTCTTTAGGTTAATGAATAATTGACTGAATTAATGTAGTAATTCCTATAATTGTATATCCTATTCTAGTGTACGTGTTGCTTCATTTTGTACCCTGAGTTGATTATTTTCCATGCACTCCATTAATGTGTGTACTGTTCTATATTTGGTTTCTAGTTTCATTTAAGACAGCTGAATTTGCTGAAATAACAGTCCAAAGAGAATGGGAGTGCTGAACAGACTCTGAATGAAGCAGATTTTCCTGTGGCATGGCAGGAAAAAACAGTATAGGCTTTCAGTCTGATAATGTTCGGTGGATGGCAGGGAGATGCTTTGTTTTGTAGCTTTGCTAACAAAGGAGAAGGTTACTCTGTTGCTACTGAGGTAGCTTTTATGTGCTGTGACCACTCAAAGTGATTTATGAGTAATTTTCTCTGCAAACCTCTTTTCCTTCCAATAGTCTCCAGCTTCCTTTGACACAGTACATTCTGGATCATGCAGCAGGCTTAATGGAATAACAGAACTAGATGAGCTTTGCTGTGCTTTCTAAGGGGATTAATTCAGACCTTAAATTTCGGAGAAGATGCTTTTCAAAACTGGAAAGCTATAGGAAGCAAAATCTATTAGCATTAAAGGTGGTGAGATTTTTTTTATCAGTGCAGTCGTTCCAGATTACTGAAGAACAAAAGGCTATTCGAATCTGCAGTCTGCCCCCTTGCCCTGCAAGTATATAACTATGAATAACTTCACTCACAGATAAAACCAGAAGAAAGAGGGGAGAGGGATTTTTACCCATGTAGGTTATGTTAATCAATGTTTTCATGACCGAAGGATCCAGATGATGCTGTCATTTGAGAGTTAGGGTGCAAGGATACATTCTTTTCAGTATTTGTTTTAATGTTTTATTGCAACTGAAATTTGATTACCACATTCCATAATTCCAGCCTGGGTCGTGGCTCAGCTCTGACCTTCAGTTAGGTCTGCTCCTCTTGCACAGGCAATGGAGCTGGATTGTAGTGATACCTTGAGGTTTCCACTGGAGAATCCATTTTTTTTTCCCTACACGTTCCATAGTTCAGTGTGTTCTGTTTTGTTTTAACCTTGGCCAGAAGTGCTGCAGTGGTAGCTGTTGCCTGGTTCTCACCAGATGCCTCATCCAGGTAGGGAAGCCTACCAGGTGTTTCTATTTCCAGCTGCCCCAGCAGGTTTTAGGAGCTTTTCAACCAGCAGGATGAGTTTTGTGATTGGAGAATCACTGATTCGTTTGGGTTGGAAGGAACCTTCAAAGATCATCTGGTCCAACCCCGCTGCCATAGGCAGGGACTTTTTTTTTCTTAAGCGATGCTGCAGAGGCAGAGAAACTGTGATGTTATCATGGAGACAGGTAATGTATTTCCTCTGCCTACGAGATGTTTAATGGTAGCTCATCTATGGTGAGCAGTTAATTTGCTTATAAAACAGAAAGGAAAAAGAATTTCTCTAGGGTTCCTGAGTTGAAGGGGACAGAAGGAGAGCTCTGTGCTGCCTGTGTGATCTTTGCTAAAGATTTTCCTTTCTGGTGTTGAGTAAGAGAAGTTTTCCTGTTTTAGGAGAGAAGGATAGCATGGAAGCCCTTTGTACAAAATATCAGCCTCCTTTATGCCACACAGAAATTAGCCAACCTTTGTCTTTTAAAATGGCACATGTTGCATTTGTCCATTTTATAAAAACTTTTTCTGGTACTAATTATTAAGTGAAAGCTTATAGAAGGAACTGGGAGAATGTGGGTTGATGAACTTTAGTACACAATAGATAAACCTGATGGAGTAAGTATGCTTTCTCTGCTTAGGGGTGTTGGTTGACGAGAAGCTCCACATGATCCAGCAATGTGTGCTCGCAGCCCAGCAGGCCAACCACATCCTGGGCTGCATCGAAAGCAGCGTGGCCAGCAGGTCGAGGGAGGGGATTCTGCCCCCTTGCTCCATTCTGGTGAGACCCCACCTGGAGCCCTGCGTCCAGCTCTGGAGAACCCAGCACAGGAAAGACATGGAGCTGTTGGAGCGGGTCCAGAGGCTGCCACAAAAATGATCAAGGGCTGGAGCACCTCTCCTACGAGGAAAGGCTGAGAGAGCTGGGGTTGTTCAGCCTGGAGAAGAGAAGGCTGTGGGGATACTGTATAGCAGCCTTCCAGTACCTGAAGGGGGCCTGCAAGAAAGCCGGAGAGGGACTTTTTACAAGGGCCTGTAGTGATAGGGCAAGGGGTAATGGCTTTAAACTGAAAGAGGTTAGATTTAGATTTGATATAAGAAAGAAATTCTTCACCTAGGGAGTGGTGAGGCCCTGGAACAGGCTGCCCAGAGAAGCTGTGGCTGCCCCCTCCCTGTCAGTGTTCAAGGCCAGGTTGGATGGGGCTTTGAGCATCCTGGTCTAATGGAAGGTGTCCCTGCCCATGGCAGGGGGGTTGGACCTACATGATCTCTAAGGTCCCTTCCAACAAAAAAACATTCTGTCACATTGGTGTTCTTCAGGTAAATGACAGGTTTTTTTGGCTTTTCCTTTCGTGCACTAATTCATTTTCAAAGAAGTTTGCAGAAATTGTAAAGAAAGGCAGGTTGTTTTTTATTTGCACATGCATGCATGAGTGCACACACTGCAAATGCCATTTTGCTTGTATGGTGGATATTTGCCCCTTGTAGAGTTTTTGCTTTTTTGTTTCTTTTTTTATTGTGAGCCTGTCTATGTTTCCTCTGTCAGTACTGTGTTTTGTGTTTGAGATTCCAGTTTTATATTATTGCAGTTCTATACAGCTAATACAAAAAAGATTATAGTGTATGAGGCTCAGGCACTCTATATGCCATGTTTCCCACAGTCACTATTAAAATCTAGATGGTTGCCACAAACCTTTTCATGGATAGCTTTGGTGAAAATGACTTTCAAATCCAGTTTTTCTACTAACTAGGTATTAAAAATTTTGCACTGTACTGTAAAAGGGCAGAGGGACAGTTTTTGTCTCCAGAACAAAAAAATGTTCCTTATTACTTGAAAAAAAAGAGTGATAGTGCCTGTTTACCCTTGTATTATTCCTTGATCCACTCTTACCATGAAATTAAAAAAATAAAATTCCAACCTGAGATGGTGTCTAGGAATAATCACTTAAATAGATTTTGTTCAGGAGTTTAAATAATTAACAGTTTTTTCCTTATTCTGTTTGTTCTTTCAGGGCATTCTACCTGGACAAGTCAAACTTGCCTACAAATTCAACATCTAAAGCAGCTTATATAGATAAGGTAATTAAAAATGTTAAGTTCCTAATTAAACTTTGCATGTTACACACTGTGTTATTGTAATCCTTTCCTGAGGCTTTCTTAATTCCATCAGAAGATGAAATTATTTAAAGCTGGCACAAGGGGAGGGGAGCAGGGAAAGGAGGAGTCTCTTGCAGCTTTTTGTCCCCCCTCTGTTTCAGTGGTCAATGTGGTGCCATGTGGTTCTGTATCAAAAGGTGTGGCTGGAGGGCTTCAGTGTATTTGAGCAGGGGAACCATAGCTTTCCTTTCACACTGTGCTTTCAGAGCAATGCAGTTGCTCCAGGAGCATGTGGAGGGTGGAAGGATACAGTGGGGGGAGAGCAGGGGCAGGCAGAAGTTCTTTGTTCTGAAAACTGGAAGCGCTGTTACAAATTAAATACTCCTTCAGCATCCTGCTCAGAAGGCTTTCTTCTGAACCTCCTCATTTAAGCTGGCTTCAAATGCCTTCATCTGGCTTTAAACCTCTGTGACTGAGAGATCCCGGGGGCTATGAGAGATCCCGGGGGCTATGAAAATGCATTTAATGCTCTTTCCTATTGTTGGAGAATTAATGCCCATATTGCAGCCCAACAGTGGGGAAAAAAGAAGTTCCTAGGGTCGTGCCTACACTGACTTCAAAAGTGACTGAGCTACAGTGGCTTGAGAAATGCAGTGATCATCAGCTGAGCCCTCTAACAGACTACACTTTTATGTCGCTCTCATCCAGCACGAGTGTTAACAGACTGATGGTTCCTGTTTCTCGGATCCGTGCTGGTCCGCATGGGAGGGGAGAGAGAGGACATATGCCTGTGCCTCTCCTTCCCTGGTGGGCCGGCAGCTTGGCTTTCTGAGCAGTCACAGGTGCAGCAGGAGACCTTTAGCTGTGTGTGGAGTGCTTGTTACCCTTAAACCTGCTCCCTACCTATTTCAGTGACAAGTTCAAGGGCAAGATAAAGGCATCTCATAATCCAGATCTGACCAAGGGATGCTAGGTTAAGCTAATGCATTTATTTTGCAATTGGAGGAAGCTGCGAGTGAGTGCGTGATCTGTTTGTGGCTGTGCCTTTTGCTTTATTCTCCGTAGCTCTGCATTAGTAAATAGCACCAGCTAAAATCGATTTAAATGGATGCAAGTTAAACCAATAGGACTTAAAACAAGTTATATCTATTTGTGTCCAGGTTTAAATATGCTCACTGTTATAATTTTTTTACTTGACCTCTCTACTTTCCAATAAAGTAACCTTCATTTAGGAGCAAGTGAGGCTGCCATTTCCCTAATTAGTTAAAAAAGTCTTTAGGCAGTTAATCTGCCTTTCAAAAAATTCATTCTTTGAGTAGCATGGGGGTTTGTTGGAATCTTTAAGTGTTCCTGGAATAAACAGAATAGGAGATTTGGAATGATGAGGTCTACAAAGCTGTCTTGTGAATGTCTTCTTTACAGCCTTCCACTTGAAACCGCCTTCTTTACTAGGTGGATCATTTATTTCCCGTACAGGGATGCTGAGGTTTCCAAGTCTGGCTATAAAGTGTACTGTTCTTGATTTGTAGTATGTTTTTGTCACTTCTTTTCATTTTTATTTTTCTATGTTGTTAGTCAGAATTAGGAACTATACATTTGCATAAAAAAAAGGACAGTGTTGCCTTAATTTTAAGCTGATTTCCTCAGTGAGTCTATTAACCAGCCTTGGCATCCCTCCTGTATATGTGTATGGTTGTAGATTGCCTCTTCCTGGGCTTCCCTTTTTTGCCAATACCTTTAATGGAAATGGCACAGATGGTCTATTTACTGAAGTTAAAAACACTTCTATAGGCAGCACTGGGAATGAAACGGTCAGTGACGGTAAGAATTTAAAAGTTTGAAAAAGTTGTGGTAGGTCCTGTAACAGAACACTGTGCTCTCCATTTATGCTATGGAATTTGGCTTCGGCTTTCTCAGCCAACCCTGCCGTTCCATCTGCATCTGTGATGATCCGCTCTAAAAGAGCGTTTCATGTGCTCTCAATAGCAAATATTTAAATATCTCTCTCTCTCTCTCTCTCTCTCTCTCTCCCCCTCCCTCTCCTGCAGCTGATGAGGCCTCTCAATTGCTCGGATGAACTTTACCGACTGATAGGGTCCTTTATCCGATCCAAGCGCACCGCCGCCTGCGCATACACGGCGTGCAGTGCTTCCGGAGTTGGATTGCTTTCAGTCTCTTCCGAACTCTGTAGCAGGCTTGGAGCTTGTCACATCATCATGTGCAACAGTGGAGTTCACCGGTATGACAATTTATTTTCCTCCCTTTGTCTCAGTCAGTCACTGTAGGTTGGAGACTGCTGCTTTTTATTTGTAGAGATGTCTTACACTAAAGATCTAACATCTTAGACTAAATAGCTAACACACTTAAAAGATTTGTGGAGAAATTCTAGAACTGTATTCGCAATGATTGACAGACATGAGCAGTGCGATTTTGGTTTGTGCAGTTGTAATGGATTGTTCCTCATTCAGGTCAGAAAAAGGCAGAAATCGTAACTGCTGAAGCAGAAAAAGGAAGGTTTCCTAGGTGAATAACACATACTGTATTAAAATCATAATACAGGCAAGAAATGCTGAAATTAGTATTTGCTTTGCAAGCTAGGAGTAATCATAGTAGAGCTTGTTTCAAGGAAAAAAGCGAAACAGAAGAGATGCATTTTTGCAGGTGTGCCTTGTAATAGCTAGAAGTTCAGCCTGTAGAACAGTTGGTGTCATTAATACAATATAAAAAAATGACCTGAGCTATAATCAACTGATCTTTGTCATCAGTGCTAAGAGATTTTAATAGACATATGTGTATATGACAATAGCGTCGTCATAGAGTTCTCTAGTGCTTAATGACATTCGTCAAAGGCAGCACTATGCTTATGTTCTAGCTGGGCAGATTACAGTTTTTTTCTACACTATACCAAAAAAGCAAAGTCTACATTTGGAGAGGGGGAAAAAAACCCTGAAAAACAATAACCCAAACATAACCAAGAATCTGATGCTAAATATCTGTTCTTCTTATAAGAATTTCAAACTGTAGATTACAGGTAAGAGTATGTTAAAAATATGCTCCTTTTTTTCTGATCTATGAAAATACTGATTTTAGCAGACTTGGTTACCAGTAAGTTGTGTTAATATGAGCATTACTTTCTCCACATTTTAAGTAGTGTTCTTTCTTTAAAAGAGCTTTGGGGAGGGGTTCGGGGGGGAGGGATACAACGTAGCTGCAATGCAGATTATCAGGCTTGAAAACAGGAAAATCTCCATGTATAGCCAACACAAGTTTTATAAAAACAATACTTGCCATTTCTTTTAACAGAGTTTACAACAGACTATTTGTATTGCTCTTTATCACTGATACAAGTGTATATAGCATGCTGTATACTGAACTTGATTTTAGGCAATAACAGAAAAAGGCTGTATTATTTAACACTAGTGACTATATCAGATGACAAGGGAAATACTATACAGCATGGATTGACATGAAGTTGTCATTTCAGAAGACCATGAAGCTATACAGCTTTTCTCTGGCTCTTTATCTTGGTGTCAGTTTCATGTCTTATGTGATCAGAAAAGACTTTGGGCTTCATTCTGCCATTTCGTAATAAAGCTGAAAAAGACTACCTCTGGGTTTCATGATTTCATGGATGAAGTTCTGAATTTGCCAGTATATTTGTGCTAAAGATGGTTATAGTTTAATAATAAAGTCAGAGCAACTTTAATAGCCTCAATAAACTATGACCCCACAGTGTGTGGGTCACAAATTATTCAGAATAATTTGGTGACTGAATAAGAGATGGTATGCTTGATACTGAATGTGAGCTGTTCTTAGATGGAAATAAATTATTCATCAAATTTCTGCTCAAAACTAGGGCTAATTCAAAGGTATAAACTATTAAATGTATATTGGAGTATATTATAAAACCAGAAAATGTTAGTAAACCAACCCATTCGACTATATTATGAGCAATGGGGTTGGGGTTTAAATGTGTTGTGTGTGGGTTTCCATCTCGATGTTAAAGGATTCAAGATCACCTGTTTACATAAAGTAAAGGTGCAAAACACTTTTCTCTAAAGCATGACTAGCTCTGCTTCACAGAAAGTCCGTTTGAGCTTTTGTACAAGGTACTGTTACTTCACTTGTGCATTAATACTGCCTTTGTGGCTACCATCTGTTCAGAGAAAGAGACATCAACTCTTGGCATTATCAGAGGCATTTTAAGACAGGCCCTCCAGGAAAAAGGAATGCATTACTTGAGATTTTATAGGTACTCAAAGGAGTTTTTGCCCTGAATTTCTGAAAGTTCAGAAGAAAACTCATGTAGTTAGAGACTGGAAGGGATTCTTGTGCTATTATTTTTTCAAGTGGTAACAGTTGAGGAAGTTTTTTTCCTGAAGTTATTGTTGTGCATACAAACTGGATGGATGAAGAAGTTTTTCCTTAGAATGTGAAGTCATATAAAGTCACTTGATGTGCTGTTTTCTCTTTCTGGCCTCCCTAGGCCACATCTCTACAGTCCAGTACTAAGCAGGCTCTGCTTTTTGGCATTCTGAAATTGCCTTTGTCAGGATAGAAAGCTTACTTTGTCTCCAGCTAGTAGGCTTGCTGGGTGAATTTTGTTCCTGGCATTTCTACTGCTAAATTTTGCTGTGTTTTTTGTGAACTTGCTCTCCTCGCTGCTCTGCAGAGGGAAACTGTCTTGCAGCACCATGAAATCCTGTGAGGGGGACAGAAGAGGGAAGAGCAAGATGCTGGATGTGATCGAGTCCTATAGACGTAGATGATTTTGCTTGTTGCCTGCGATCTTGAAGGCTTCAAGATTCTTCTGTTTGTTGGAATATTATTTCATCAGGGCAGATAATCTGGCAAAATAATGCTCTTTAAGTTGTAAGTTAGTTCTTTAGAGTTCAAGCTACTGATTTTCAGTGAGAGGTTATTTATCTCTGGTCGTATTCAGTGGTATATCTGCCCTTCTGTGATCCTAGAAACCAAATGCTGTGAAGTGCTTGATTGGATCAGTTGCAGAAACCCACGTTTTGTAGGCCCAGACCAAGGACTGATGACTGTTTTTGAATACTATGCTACAGATATTAGTGTTGAAAACTGGTATTATCTACAGATGCTGCTAGGCGAGCAGATAGAGGAAAGATGTGAATTGTCCTTGCAGGTTTAACTTGGAAAGTATATTCTTCGCTTATTAGTCTTGCCAGCTTAAAAAATCAAGAGTAATCAACGCAGAGTAAGGTTCCTGTATGCTTTCTTTTAAAAAAAAACCCCTCATTTTAGCCTAATTTCTATGATTGGTCTTCAACGGGAGAGGGTGTCTGAGGGTCTGTGGAAGAGTGGAGGGTGCTCTGCTGGTCAGCATCTTTCTTTTGTTTGGGGGGACTGGGAACTGAGCAAACCATTAATGTGTTGGAATTTAGATAAATCTAATAGAGTTTAAACAAAATATATATGAGCCTTCCCTCACTCAATTTATCTCTTACTGAACTGACTGAAGAGCCCTTTATGTGTTTTCTCAACTTAGTTGGCATGGATTGACGGGGAGGGGGGATTCTGCCACCCCTCCTTCTAACGAGAAGTGAATCCCCGATCGCTTGGGAGGGAGGCACTGGGTGCCAGTCCGATGCAGAAGAGGCCAAGAACTATGAAACAGCAGCTTTGTCTGCTTTGACAGTGATTGCTGATCTCTGGATCAGCAGTGTCTTGGTTTCTGACTTCTCTGTGATCCATATTAAATTGCTTTTTTACACTGCACTAGACTCAAACAGCTTGACAAGAGTTCATATGTTCATCCCTATATCCAAGATAATGCTGGGGATTTTGGATAGCTGGTGATTGCTGTGCTTTGATTTTTATTATGACAATATGTTTACCAGTTTGCATTAGAGTCTGAAATCCTATATCTATTTCAGACAGAAGTTCTTTTCAAATATATTTCGATCACCAGAAAAACAAGGATGGGGAAAAATAAGTCCCTTTAACCTTCACTGTCCTAAGTGACGTGTGAATAATACAAACTCCCCTTGGATTATTGTAAGTGAACGTGCCTTGTTGATCAACATCAGGAACGGAGCTCTAAATTAGTCCAAGAAATCAATAGTTTGCATTTCTGTTTTCCCTTTTTTATCATCCATAATTATATTTCTGCCTGTCAATCAGCTGTTACCCTGTATACAATGCTCTGCCTCCTTTACTTACATTCGTTCTGTTTGAAGTTGCAATCACTCTGTACAAATGTAGGTGATGAAAGGCACTTTTAAATTTTATTGACTCATGATGCTAGCTCCTGCTTTGAGGGAGAAGAGTGAGACTGCACTGCACAGACATGTCCTAACCTCTTTCCATGCCAAAATGAAATTAGGTGCAGCAGCTGCACAAGTCTGTTCAGGGATGATAGGCCTTACAGGCTCAAAGGAATCATTTAATGCATCCAAATGAAACAAGTACCAAGTTTATTTAAAATTTTGCATTTCCTTGCAAGGAGGATTGAGAGAAAATAAGTCTTTTATAATCTTGATGAACCCCAGAAAAATCACTGTCTTATTTTCTTTTCTGAATTTTAATTTCCCTTCCAGAAAGTCTCTCCTTAGTGTTACCATCCTTCAAGCAGCGGGGTTCTGGCTGGCAGTCGCTCAGCTGAATGATGAGGCAGGTTTTGCCAAGGGTTGATTATGCTGTCTCCTGTAGCTGGCACAGCTCCTGCAATCCAGCTAAACCTGTTCCATCTCCCACCGAGCAGAGCAGTTACACCATAAGCTGTCCATCACGGCCAGTTGCCTTTCTGTGTGAAACAAGGTGAAAAACAGATAGTCTGAATTTGTATTTTGGACATTCTATCATAAGTATTCTTCCTTTTAGATTATTTTAGAAATTTTTCTGTAGGAATGTAGTTCTGAGCTCAGTGGCTGTGTGGTACAAAAAAAAAAAGCCTCCTTGAAGTTTTGCAGCTGTATTTAGGCTGGCTATTAGCTCCACAGTAAGAAGACTTTCTGGGGTTGGTGGGACTACTTTCAGGAGGCAGGTCAGCACAGGCAGAAAAGCTAATCCTTGCTTCTCTCCAGCCTTCTGGTCTAAACTGTGCTTTTAGTCCTGCTACCTTCCCATTTAGTCAAGATTCCCTTCTATTTTTTTAAATGGCAGTTTTGTTATATCTGTCTACAATTAGTGTATTTTTGTATACCTTACCTACAGAGGCATAAACAAACTTTTCGTAAAGTGGTTCAGGATAGTAGAGTATTTCATTCTGTGCTAGTTACTATTTGAAAACAGTTATGTAATTGTTAAATATGTGAGAATTTGTCTTAAAATAAACAAGACATTTAGCACAAACAGGTCGTTTCTACAGTGATAATCATTTTATTTTGATCTATATTTGCCTTTTATAGGCAATCTGGTACATTTTTGCTTTGTTCTCTAATACGCATGTGAAGGACTATAATCTTAGAGACCTCTTGCATGTTTTAAATTCTGAGACACTATTTTGTATAAAATGCAATCTGAAAATGCAGAGAAGTGCCTAAAATTCACTGAGGCACATAAGATGGATCTAAGTTGTTACTGGTATGGGTTTCAAGGCGTTCTTTTTTTGTATTTGGATTCCTTTTAACATTATGGACATTTAGTAGCAGGGTTGACACACAGCTCGATCACTGTGCTCTGTAGAATCATCCTCTCACGCTTCAGTGCCTGCAGTATTGCCTTATCTGCAGTCCAGGTCTTTGGGAGGATCTGATTCTTCCTTACAAAATCTGCTATGTTACAACAAAAATAGAATAGATCCTCTCAAACAATCTAAAACTTACCCAAATCTTCTTTGATTTTTGAGGTGGAAGAAAGTTAAGTGAATAACCTGAACTATTACAAGACACGAAATAAATTGCAGTTTTCCAGCAGATTTTGTTGCCTGCTGACATGGGAAGAAGCCTTTAACCTGAATGATTTTCTGCACAGAGCAAGAGACAATAGCCAAAGCTGGGTTTGCAGTTGACTTTAGATTTTTTTTTTTTAAATTTTTTTTTTCAAGTATAACTGAGAATGAGTAAACAAATGGCATGGGATACTTTGACTCTCTTGGAAATGCTGTTCTTTCAGCAAACAAAGAATGTTTAATGGCGGAGGTGCCTCCTTGCAACATTTCCTTTAAAGGTGGCAAGGTCTTGAGAGAAGAGTGTGTGTGAAAAAATGCTCTGTGCAGTTTTTGAACACTGACAGAAGATGTATGGTCAAAATAAGGGCGCTTTTTTTTTCATTATTCTTTGAAAAGCTCTCTTTTTTAAAAAAGGTAGAATAGTCACATTTTATTTCTGGAAATAGATTGGATGACAGTAATATTCCAAGTAAACTACAGAAAAAAATCGTCATTACCTACTACACATTTCATGCTTTAGGATTAAAAATTATTCCCTCTGCCTGCGAGATGACATTCTGTTCAGCAAAGTTTCAGTGTATGGGCACAGAGAATGCAAACTTCAGTTTTACTTGCATGGAGACATATTTCCACAATGAGAACAGCTTAGAAATTGTGGGAGAATCTTGAGTTAGGCCTGTCTATAGTTTTTATGCTTATTTCTTACAGTCCTGAACAACATTTTCCCTCCTTTTTAGGTTTACTGTGGACTATTTTCTTCTTTGGGTTACTCATCAGAATCAATACATATTACCTAGCCATCACTAGTAATTATAGAGAAATACCCAAAAGTTCACCCCGACGTGACTTGCTTTAGTACTAAGTTTTTAATTGCTGCATACACTGACATAAATAATAGCTGCTCTGTAAGCATTAATTTAAATGACAGCAGAAAGAAGTGAATACTTAATAGTGTAATCGTTTTAAAAGGTGGTCAAATGTAGGTATGATTAGCTTATGATGTATGGAAAGAAAGGTAATTAAAATAATAACAGTAGCATTAAATTACATGTTGAGTAGAAGCTTTAGATTTTAATTAGACTATGCATACATGCATCCTTTGCATATTTTTTTCGTATTCACATAGCCAGAACATAATTCATTTCAACATCTCTGACTGTGGTAACTACTAAACTGATTTGTTTCACCTCATCTTTTCTATTCTGGGCATTTTTCTAAGGGATGTTTTGATGCATCTTTGGATGTAGGATGGCTGGAATCCTAACTGAAACCTGAGAATGAATTGAGCGATGTAGAATCTTTTTGCTCTGGTAACATAGATATACATTTTGCTGGGTGGCAGCTCTGTAGGTAGTGTACGTGAACTCTAAATAATTATTTTTTCTTTCAGGTGACATTAAACAAGCTGTCATGAAATAATCCATTTCTTAGAAAATTTCAACCTGTTTTCCTCTTCTACAACTCCATTTTTCAGTGTGGCTGTATGTCTATCCAGCCGATTTGCAGCCCTTTAGTAAAAATCACATCCAGTCAGAAACAAATGGACTGTTGGCGGTAGAAAATGATTTAATCTATTTTGTTCAGGATGGTCTGATCCAGAAGATGTTTGAAAGTTTGTATTTAATCTTCACATCAATACTGTCATGACTGATGGAAGACCGGGAATAGCAGGCAGGGGCTGGGAACAGCTGCAGCCCCTTCTGTTTCTTGGAAACCAAACGGGTGAAATGAGGAATTCTCAGCCCAGTTGTGCTGGGAAAGCCAATGTCTGTGCTGCCTTGCTGCTGTAATCTGTCAAGGCAGGGAATTTGTGGTTCTAGCTGACATAAATTCTGAGATGATGAATTTGGGTCTTTTGTTTTTCTGGCATAAAAGAAGAAATGAGAGGAAAAGAGACTGAGTGAGAACAGATTTTTATTTGTTTACACTGTAAAATATATGGATTTGGGATTTATGCTTCCCATAACAGAATGTTATGAGAGCACTGAAGTAGTTTTTCTCCTAATATTTTCCTGATTTGGTTTGTCTGGGCTGATTGCATCCAAATGACCAGATACTTTCAGTGGTCAGAACTGCTTCCAAATTGCTTTTTAAACTTTAATACCATCTGCTTCTCAGCTCTCAAAATGGGAGAGAAGCATGGATTATTACATATTGCACATATTTGCTGACAATCCTTGCTATTGAGCCTTGCTCAGACCACCAGAACAGTCTTACCATGTGAGGAATTCCCAGCTTTCATATTGTTGCATAAAATTGTACTAGTTGTATTGGTTTAAATTTGCGTTTGCTTGATCTCTCTGCTTGGCAGCCCTATTGCTGAGGTACTTCCAGTTACGACTTTTCCATGTTACCATCTGATGTTTCATGTGTGCATTTGTTTCTTTCACAGCTGGTTTCCCGGGCAATTTGATTTGCGGTAACAAATATGCAGTAATTCAAAAACTATATTTGAAGAGCTGGGAGAAAGCACCAGAATGTAAAAACATGTTTACTAGTGTGTCAGTTCAGCATAGCACCATGGAAGGTTTTGTTTTATTAGAGGATGCCATCTCATTGATTCAGAATTCAACCAAGATGAAGCTATTTGAGTGTTGTTGGGATTTGTATTTAGAAAGTAGTAGCCTTACTTCAAAATTACATGACAAAAGCCATTACCAATAATTTATATTTAATTCTGCCATTCATCAGACCTTTTACATGCCTTCAGAGAAACACAAAATCTAGCGATATTAAATTGCATCTCTAATGAAATAGCATATTGAAATGCAATCATGCCACTGATGCTATTTTAAACATTTTTTAGCATATGTTAATGAGTAAGAATGTTTTTTTTAAAGAAACAGAGGATGTATCTAACCAGCATTACCGTAGGACTTCACCTTGAATGTAAAGCGTTTTATTAAAGAGTTGTGATAATAGTTAACTTCATCATTGCTGTCATCTTGAGTGTCTTCACTACTAATTTCCTAGGATACATTAAAAATATGATCCTTAGAATTACTATTCTTTTCTGCCTTGAGGTGAGATATTCAATTTTAGCCTATATGTTTCAGGATTGTACTGTAGTTGTTGCCTGTCTCCATAGTAGCCTATTAAAGAAATCTCCATTATGCTATTTTACTCTTTGTCTCTGCTTTTTCCACTCCAATTATGTCTTTACACACTTGGCAACCTTAATTCTGAATCACGGTTGGCATTGTCAAAATGTAGATGGCTCATAATGTCCACCAGCCATTTCATCAGGTTTTGGATAGGGAGCAGTCTGGCAACCGTTTCCCAAGATTAGTGTTTGCACCTATTTCTTCAAGCTGACCGTCATTTAGGAGGTTCTTTTGTTAGTTTTGATTCACGCATGCAGAATATGATTTTTCTGTTCTTTCAGTCTTTTGGGTTCCAGGAAAATCAGTTTTATGGGAAAGCTGGCTCGCTAACTGGTTGGTTGAAAGCTGTACTTTGAGCCCATTAACCTCTTTTATATCTGCAGAGGGAGTTTTTACCCTTTTTCTCTGGCTTAGATTATACCTGTCAAATTAGATTTCAGATACTTTTGCTTTTTCCCATTGTCGATGGGACAAAGCCTCATTTGCCATCTGGTCTTGAAGGTTTTTTGGTGCTGGCAAGTATTATGAGCATGTACTTCATCTGTGCAATATTTGACCCTTCAAACACCAGATGAAAACACAGTGTTTAGAATTTCTAGTCTAATATTTAATTACTGTGCACCTTAATCAAACACATGACACAAAAGATCAATAGATTTTTGCTTCAAATTAACTTTGAGGTCAGTGTATACAAGAAACTGGGGAATAAAAATTATTTCATTACCAAAGAAAATCACTTAGCTTATAAATTTTTAACGAAAGGCCATTAATAAAGCTACAGATCAAATTTAATATCTTCTACACTCACTACTGTGAAACTTTTTACAGTCCATAAATTTACTTAAGTGGTATTTAAAACCTGTCAGGGTTTGTTTTTTTCCCCAGTAAGAAAGTAAGTTTCCTCCTACAGATCTTCTGCTCAGCAAGATGAGTGTTTGATTGAAACATATTGTCTGTTCCGTGTGCATAATATAAATGATGCAGAATCTTTTGGTCAGGATTTTGCCAAAAGGCTACTCAAAAGTATATTCTAACCATGTGGTTTAGTTTTATTATTTGAACTTGAAATATGCAGCTTTTGTCAGGTTCTGCTGAGATAGGATCATTTTCTGTACACCTCATCTTTCTGGGTGAAGAGATTTGGTTATTGCAGTGCGATGGTTGTGAATGGAAAAATCATCAGGCAGTTTACTGGTGCAGAATGGAGCCACTCTCACCTCTTGGGTGACAGCAGCCCTCAAACATGTTATGCTTTCCAAAAAGTACCTGTTTCTACTCAGTTTTATTGCCTTTATCTCTGAGTCTTCGACAGCTTTGGTCTTGATTGTGTGAGACAACAACTGTCCGTCCTTGTCTTCACCATGACAACTGAAATCGGATGGCACGTCCAAAATGACTTTCCCCACTACTTCTTGTCTGGTGTGATGACAGGTTGTCCTACAGCAAGATCTTTAGCCCTGAAACTTTCCTCGTTGCTCTGACAAAGCAATTAAAGACTTTTCGTTAGGATGCGGTACTGTGATCAGTTTTTGTCCTCAGATGTTTACTTGTAGAACATTGGCAAAGTAGGAGAGGACAGTTTATTGGAAGGAATGCCTTATTTATTTTGTAAATGTCTCTTAGTTTTGGACTGAACTGCACTAATGTGCCATGAGAATAACCAAGCTAAATTAATAGCAGGAGGTCAGGATCCTGGTACCAAAGGTAGGGTCTGCATTAACAGTGGAGGGTCAGAGATAACATGTGCAGAAACCACCTGGAAAGGGATTTATGCAATTACAAAAAATTCTCCTTGGGTTGTCACGCTCTCATGCACTTGCCAAGCCATAATTGGGTTGTGGTTTTTACTGGTGGGTTTTTCTTTTAACAGCGGCAAAACAAGACAAATGCTTTTCGTTGTAAGTCAGCAGGAGCACACACTCAAGATCTTTCTACTCAAGAAACATTTTAGTGTTCAGGCTAATGCCTGCATGGGTGGGGGAGGACTAGGGGGCAGGTCTACTAGGTAATCTATTTATTTACACCTTTTTTGAAAAAAGAGAATTGATGCAAAAGCAATTATTTTAAGGAAATCACAGCTAGCAGATAGCTGACTTCTGTCTCCCGTTGCAGCTGCACTCTGAGCGTTACCCTGGAGCAGGCGATCATCCTGGCTCGGAGCCACGGGCTACCTCCTCGCTATATCATGCAAGCCACAGATGTCATGCGCAAACAGGTACAACGCTCGCTGTGGGTAACGTCTTGATGTTTCCTAGCAAGCCCTGTTATCGTCAAACAAGAATGACTTGACCAAGCATTTTTTAACCTCCATCTTAATGTTGTGTAATGTCTCTGTGAGTTTTCTCAGTTTGGGTATTTTGTTGTTTTTCTTAATTATCTTCCTTTGTTGTTGACTGAAAGGTGGTTTTGTTTGTTGTTTTTTAAATAACTGTTTTTAACCAGATGCTTGCTTTCTCTCTGTGTGTAAATGGATCATAATTTTCACAGGGTTATGATTTTACGTAATGACTTTTGTATAGTAACTACTGTGGCATCACCTTCCATCAGAATAGTCTGTTGAATAAGACAATCTTTATTTTAATATATATTATCCATAAAAAAGTTAATAACTTAAGATTATTAACTATTGTAATAAAAAGTGACTTATACTGAATGAAGGGGAAGTGTAAGAGGGAAAGGAAGAAATAAATACCATGGTTCGTAGCTTTTCAGGCAAGGTTCCTGAGAACGATGTGCTTATTTCAAAATAGTGTTTTCTACTGTTTGGTCATAATAGATTATTAGGATTTAGAAGCTGTTTTGGGTAGGTAACCACCTCAGCATGAACTCATAGTGCTAAGGTATGACAAAAAGTGCTGGATTACAAAGCAATATCGGCTGAAGATGGAGGATATACTCTACTGTATTGGTACAGCTTTTCCTAGAATATCTTGTTATCAGATAAATATTTCCAGAAGGATGTTTGGAATCGTGGAAGGAGTTCAAAGGAGGAGCACGAATAATCCAGAGGTTGTTAGACAAGGCTTATGAGGTGAAGATTAAAGAGCTCAACCTATTCAGCTGATCAAAGAGAGGCTGAGTAGGGGCTTAATCACTCTGTGTATGTATGGAACATATATCCCAGCCTTGGTAGCTTCAACTTCATGACAAAAGCACAAACAAAATACAAGATGCACTCGATATTCAAGTGAAAAAAATATAATGAAATATTGGAACAATTAATCACAGAGAAGATTCATAATTTCTGATTTTACATTTGCATCTAATTTTATTATTTTCATAAATTTTGCTCCATATTCTGTGCAGCAGTCACTGTTCAGTTATGAAAATGATTAAACAGCTGTACTTTTACCTTGCTGTAGACAAAAATACACATATGCTAGATCAAACCTTTAGTCTGTTAAAGCAATTGTGTAGATATTCTCAAGCGATAGATTCTGATCACTTATATGTAAGTGCTGCTGCCTAACATGGATACATCAGAGTAATTAGTCTCATTCCTTTTCATATCGGAGTTTCACTTTATTCAGTGCATAAATTAAGTTTCTGTGGTGAACAAATACCCTCAAGGTTCTTGACTCAGATCATGTAGGCCTTTAACTTGACTTGAAGAGAAAGCTACTGCTGTATAGGTATAAACTTGCATGTGTAGGTTGGTATGTCTGATCCTGAAGTTCTAGACAAAAGGCAGATCTGGTTATTTTGCAATCAAAAAAATGCGGACATAGTTTTGCATATGTCTGCTTTCATCAGGATATTTTCTGTCAAAGGGTACACTTTCAATGTACAGTTCTAGACTTTTTTCAAAAATGTTGATTCATTTGTGGATCTTCTGCAGTTTACTAATTGAAAATGAAGGACAAAATGAAAGTAGGTTTTGAGCAGCTTTAACTGTACTTGCTGAAACAGAGATGTAGGAAGCAGCCTCCAGTGAGGCTGCATTCTCTGAAGTAAAACAGCAGGTGATCAATAGCTGTTAAAGATACCAATATCTCAATACCACCCACAGACACTGCCAAAAAGTCTGCTAGTATATCAGGCCAGACTTTTTTCACACATTCTTCCTCCTGCAGGAAACCACTACAGCATTTAATAGAGTAATAATCTTTTGTTGTAATTCTAAATCAGTCTTGGAGTTCTGTAGCAGAAATATAACCCTCCACTAAATTGTAAATGTTTTGGAGTAATTTCAACAACGCACTATGGTATTTTCTAGAAACCTGTTCTGAATTTAATGTTTAAATTATCTGTAGGATTTAGGAGCATAATGGGGGCCATAAAACTTGGGGATGGGGGGGAATGCTTCTTGAGGTTTAATGCAGAACATTTAGTTAAGGGCAATACATGTGTCTCTTACCTGGGTGAATATAAAAAACCCAACCAACCAAAAACTTTGTTAGCCAATTTACACCCTGAATCTTTTGTGGAATGAAGAGATTAGCCACAGGGAGGTGCAAATGAAAGGACTTCTATTCCATTTGTTATTCTGGAGATGCCAGCAATGTTCACTTCTAGCAGTATCGGCTTTCCACAAGGGGACTCGAAGCTGATACCTCTTCCAGCTTGGGGCACCAGTTCTGAGTAACTGGAGACACACGACTGAATGGATGATCTCAGGAAGTGGCTTTTTTCTTTTGAGGTTGTGGTCATGTTTAAGAAGACTCGTAATAGCATTGGCTGTATTGTTTGAACAATTTCAAAATAACTGCCCTGTTAGTCATAATTAGGTATTTCCAAGTACCCGTCCTGCCAGAGCTAGACAAAAGAGACCAGCTTGTGAGGCCTGGTGTGAACTTGGGTCTGTGGGATGGTTTTAGTTAAGTGCTTTCTGTTTTTCATCTGCTAATCCAGCCTGGAGTGCTTTTTAAAGTAAAAATTTTGACAAAATATCCCAGCTATCGTTTATGAGCTTTATTTGCTCATGTATGTTTGTTCATATAAACATCTGTACCCACAAAATACTACATAAAGCATACTGACAAGAGTGTGTCTTCAGGGTGCAGCAAAGTGTGGAGAGGCCAGAGGCCTAGGAAAGCAGCTGCAGGAGGGCGCAGGGCTCTGAGGAAGAAATGTAGCTAAAAAGCTGATAAACAGAAAAGGCTAGGAGAGAATTTGTGTTGTCTTTTAAGTGAGTAATCATTTTTCCATACCTTTTCATGAGTATAACAACAGCACTGCATTTTGAATAATTCTCATAAGAATTGTACTGATTTAGAGCTCGTTGAGCAGGGCATAAAGAGAATCTGTTTTCTTTATGTGACTGGTTCTTGCTATCCTTAAATTAGTGTGTAGCTTGAAAATAAACCTATCATTTTTTCTCATGGCAATGAGAGTACTAGTTCTTCTATGGGTCCATATGGATGGTGGTGTCTCCTCTGAGCTGCCGGCATCTTTCACCAGTGCACTGGCAGTACTGGTATGCAGAGGGAACTATTCTGGCGCTGTGTAGCATAATTGTCCCTTATGCTTACATCAGATGAATGATGTAAATATTTACATTGCTATAACTTTAAGAATAATATTGGAGAAGTATAAATTAACAGTATATTGAAATAGAAATGGTGTAATGGTGCTCATTAGAGACAAAGAGATGTCACATAGGAAGTTAGTAGTGGTTGTAAGTAAGGTCTAGTTTATTCTCCTGCTAAACAATAAATTATGTGGTTGTATAAAGCTTGACTCCTTTTTAAATTAGCACATTTGATTTATTATGTGAGTAAGATACTAAAATTAATAGTGAGTGATGCAAGTAAAAATAGGCTGATTTTTGTTCTCAGAGGTAGTAACAGCACTGACGTTCAGGATCTACATCTGATTAATTTAGATAATTTTCCCATATATATGTATATTCTGGCTCTCAGTTATGTTAATCATATGCCAGTCTCAGCAGTCAGTCATGGTGAGGTTTCTTTATTATGATAAAATTTTAGAAAATGGCACTGAGGAAAGGACACTGAAGGTGATGAAGGTCTGGACTCAACATGTCTAACTTTCTAACAAACACTGGATCAGCTATCCTTACGTAATTCATGACAGACACCTGTCATATCTATTCTCAAACCTCCAGTAGTGGAGACTGCTGCACAGTGATTCCCAAGTGGTCTGTTCCAGAGTTTTCTTAAGTTTCTCATTAGGAAGTTTTACTTAGTGCCTCATTTGAGTGTTTTTATTCTTTTTATCCCTTCAATAGAAGTCTGATGTTTTCTGTCCAGTGTACTGTAGACTTAGAGACTAGATTTTACTCCCTTTTTAGAAGCAGACTTTTAGTATTTTGAATGTTTCCAGGGACAGGGCATCTACAACCTCTCTGGGCAACCTGTGTTTCACCACCCTCATCATAAAAAATTTCTTCCTTATAGCTAGCCTGATTCTACCCTGTTTTAGTTTAAAACCATTAGCCTTGTCCTATTGCTACAGGCCCTACTAAAAAGTCCATCCCGAATTTGATTATGATTTCCCTGATAAGCCATTGCTTGTGTAGACAGCAGAACATCGGTTCGTCTGGTCTTTCTTTTTTTCAGCTGTGTTTTCTTACCTAATCATTCTCCCTATTCTCCTCTGAACTCTTTTCAAGTCTTTATTAAAGACGAGAATGAACTATGAAGAATTACAAAAGGATCTTACAGGACTTCATGACTCAGCAATAAAATGGCAGATGAAAATCAGTGTAGATAACTTTTAAGTGATGCACAGGTGAGGAAAAAAAAACCCCTAAGTTCACATTCAAAATAGTTGACTGTGAGCTTGCCATTACATCTCATGTTCAAGACCTCAGGATATGATAGAAAACTTCAGCTCAATTCTCAGTAGCTATCAATAAAGCAAATCAGAATTTATAGTGGTGTAGGCAAGAATAGATGACAAAGTAGAAATCATGCTGTCATGACCCTTCATTTTGAACTATCTGATGTTCTGATCCCTTCCTTGAGGATATAGCATAGTGGAAAAGGTTCAGAGAAGGTCAGAAAAAAATTATCACTGGTTGGGTATGGTTTATAGACAGGACAGACAGACAAAGTAATCTGGGATTGTTCATCTTCATGAGTGAAGGAGGATATGACAGAGGTCTAAAGAACATGTGGCACAAACAGGGACTGATCATCGTCTTCACCAGTGCAGAACGAAAAGGCATCAAATGAAACTGGTAGATTCAAACCAAATTAAGATAGTGGTTCTTGACACAACTAGCTAAGATTGTACCCAAGATGTGGATCATCTTCCACAAGGAGGTTAGTGATGTGATGTTATTCATGGGTTCAAGGTGAGATGGGGAAGAAGAGAAGAGGATCACTGAAATTGATTAAATACGTACTTGCTGTTGAACAGAGGAAGTATTGAGTGACTAATGATTGAATTCTGGAGGAGTTTCTGGGGAAAGACACATGTTTGTTGTGGTCTGTAGTAATGTGATTTTGCAACTGTTGGAGACAAGCTCACTGAGCTAGATGTAAAGCTAGTAAAATCACTTTTATATTCTGCCTTCAGTTTTGTAGGTACTCTAGTTATTTTATCTATCTTTACCACTATTTTTTTTTCCTAAAAGAAATGTAAGGAGACAGTATTTTTTGTGGCATGTGTTGATTTACATAAACTCTGAGAACCTACCTGGATGTAACAAGACGGCCTTTTTCATCTTTTGTTTGAGCCCATAACAGTGAAGTAATACCTTCTGAATTACCTGGGTACCAGATTTCAGTCAAATGTGAGGTCTAGCCTTATTCTATGTATTGAATCAATGATTATACCTCATTTTTACGTCATATGCAGCTGCCGTTGCAGCTCTGTTTGGAACATAAATTATCTTTGATGTTTCACACGAATCTTAAAATCTCGCTGTAAGAATTCTGAGATTATATATTTTTGTGCTTTGTTACTTTGTCCTGAATTTAGGTAGTACAGAAGGAGAAATAAAGGGAGAGTCAGTGTAGGTATTATAGACGGAACAAGTAGTGTCCATCTCCTTTGAAATGTTAGAAAACATAAAGAGACTGTAAATCTAACAGATATGTTTCTTTGTGATGACTATTTTACATTAATAAAATAGCACTTTAAAAGCTAAATCTTTTAAAAATAAATTTTACTAAGCTCTTTCATATATCTAAGCTAATTTGTTTGCAAAAGAGTCTGCATTTTTTGCTATCATGGTATATGAACATTGTGCATGCTTTATCAACTTCCTCCTTACTGCATGAGTCAGTGAGAGAAAAGTACTTTCATGATTGTTTTTCAAAGGATCAACTGAGGTACAGAGAGACAAGCTTGTCTACTTGACCCTGTTTTAAGCAGGGGTGTTGGACTAAACAATCTTGGGAGGTCCCTTCCATTTTTTTTGTGATTCTGTGATTACAAAGGAAGATCAACACCCGCATTTTTCTAATCCCAATTTAGTGCCTCAATTAAGGCCATTTTTCTAGATTTAACTAGAAAGCTATTCATAGGAAGTAATCTGTAATATTTGTTTGTTCAGAAGTTTATAGGAAATAAGTGACATTTCAGAAAATAACTTTGTTATCCATGCCTTATACAAAGAATTTGACAAAAATCAAACAAATTGAAAAAAAGATGTGTTTGGATTGTTTTAAACCTTAAATGTTAATTGTGTATGGAGTCTTTAATGTTAGTAAGATATATATGTATGCGTTTAATGACAAGTGGAATGATTTTTGTCTCTTTTCTGTGTATTTCTCTAAGTGGAGCATTAATGTACTGCTTTAACTTGTTCCCCACTTTAGAAGAGGGGACTTGTTTTGGGACACGGAGCATATGTATTATTTAACTATAATCAATAGTTATGTTCATCTAGAAAGCTCAGCAAACTTTCTAACTTGTGTTGGAATAAATGAAGCAAAATTGTTGTTTTTCTTTCACAGGGTGCGAGAGTACAAAACACAGGCAAGAATTTAGGAGTGAGGGATCGAACGCCACAGTCTGTCCCAAGGTAACTGATTGTTTGTGTCCTAGACCATGATTTTGTCTAGTTTGTGCCAGATTCTGCCCTAGCTGCTCAAAAGCTAACAGTAAACATTGACTGTATTGTGCACTAACTGGTAAGATTTGTGTTTTAATGTACGTAAAATCAATTACATTTTTAGCCATACAGTTTTACTTAAAGTAATTGGTTGCAGAAGTTCAGGCTATGTAGCGATTCAAAACATGTCCATTTTTGAAAAATGAAACCTAGTTCATATTAATTATGAAAACATTGGAGTAAGTCCTTCATCACTTGTGATGTTTAGTGGTTTTGAGGAAATATTCATAACTAAATCCATAACCCCATTTTAATGAAATACTGTACTGCAGTATCTCAGCAAAATCATGTTCTAGTTGCTTTTAGAGATGATGTAGTCTTTCTTTGTCTCTTTCTGAAACATCCATTAGAATGAGAAATGCGACTGTTCTATATTTATCCAGCTTTTTAATGCTGTGATGGATTGCAGGTTCCTGAAATGTTTCTTAACAAGCGCAATACCTGTAAATGAAAATAACCAAATATCAATGTTCTTAATTTTATCTTAAAGTGGTTTTATTAATCCAGCTCTAACTTAACCCTTTTTTTTACCGATTTAAAACATAATGTTTGTTTGTTGACTAACAGTAACACACTGAATGAGCTAAACAGATATGTGGAATACCTAACAGACCCACTGTAGTGTTTAAATTTCAGTAAGGAAACAGTGAGTTAGTAATACCTGATAGAGCTACCTGTGTGAATGAACACATCTGCTATCCATAGCCTCACAGAAAGACTGTCTTCTGGGTTCTGACCACTAATACTCAGGAACTTTTTCTTATGCAATTTGCTCCCCTGTTCTCAGGTGTCACAGTTTTTCCCCACAGGGAATCAGGCTACTGCTCATAATTTGTTCGTAACAAATCACTGCACATTGTTCCATGCCTGTGCTTGATCCGATTCTAGAAGAGTGTATCTTAAGTGTATAAGCTGTGAATGAATCTGAGTAGCAGCTGCTGTTCAGTTGCTGAGTAGCAGCATTTGTCAGCATTTGTCGGAGCGTATATGCATCTTGCATACCCCATAAAGGAGATTAAATAAGATCCAACAAAACTACTGATTCTAGGGTAAACCCATCAGCAATAAAGTCATTGCCCTTACCAGCAGATCAGGGCATCCCTTCTCACAGTAATGCCTAGCTTAGAGGGAATCCAGGACCAAAACTGCCTGACCAACTGTCTTGCATTGTGGAAACCTAAGGCAGTAAAGTAACATTTTAGTACAGTAAAAACTGTGAGAAGCCTTCTCATATTTTGAAATGGTATGGATTTAGCCTTAAATGGACTCCTTCATGACATAATTCTGAAGACAGCCAAAGAATCATTGCAAACCAAACTTTCCCGATCTCTGAATGACAGAGCACGTATCTAGATTCAGAGCGTTTGTGATTGATAAAGGAAAAATCTAAGTTCTTAAAAAGAAAAACCCATTAAACTTTTTTTGGCTTTGCATCAGTTGAGAAAAGATAGCCTCATTCCAGTTGACACTCCCACAACATAGCAATGAAAAGCTGAAGGAAAATCATGAGATAGCTCCTAGAACATAGAATAGCCTGATGCATCCAGCACCCTTGCCAGTCAGCAGCAACAGCAATGTCACAGGACTATCTCGTTGACCTCAGTGTTCAGGGCATTTGGTGAACCATTAGAGACGTTAAGTCACATAAGTCAGAATAGTCTTCAGCAAGAGTGATACTTTCGATGTATAGATAAACAATACTTTGGGCCCACTGTAGGAGAAGATCAGGTTCGAGACAAGTGCACATGCATGAGTCCATGGACCTGATGAGTTGCATCCGTGGGTCCTGAGGGAACTGGCAGATGAAATTGCGAAGCCACTATCCACCATATTTGAAAAGTTGTGGCAGTCCGGTGAAGTTCCCACTAATTGGAAAAAGGGAAACATAACCCCCATTTTTAAAAAGGATAAAAAGGAAGACCCGGGGAACTATAGGCCTGTCAGTCTCACCTCTGTGCCTGGCAAAACCATGGAGCAGATCCTCCTGGAAACTATGCTAAGGCACGTGGAAGATAAGGAGGTGATTGGTGACATGGCTTCACTAAGGGCAAATCTTGCCTGACAAATTTGGTGGCCATCTATGATGGGGTTACTGTGTTTGTGGATAAGGGAAGAGCAACTGATGTCATCTACCTGGACCTGAGCAAAGCATTTGACACTGTCCCACACGACATCCTTGTCTCTAAATTGGAGAGACGTGGATTTGATGGATGGACTGCACAGTGGATGAGGAGTTGGATGGATGGTTGCACTCATAGAGTTGTGGTCAAGGGCTTGATGTCGAAGTGGAGACCAGTGACGAGTGGCATTCTTCAGGGCTCGGTACTGGGACGAGCACTGTTCAACATCTTTGTCCGCAACATGGACAGTGGGATTGAGTGGACCCTCAGCAAGTTTGCCGATGATACCAAGCTGTGTGGTGTGGTTAACACACTGGAGGGAAGGGATGCCATCCAGAGGGACCTTGACAGGCTTGAGAGGTGGGCCTGTGTGACCCTTATGAAGTTCAACAAGGCCAAATGCAAGATCCTTTACATGGATCAGGGGAATCTCAAGCATAAAGACAGGCTGGGAAGAGAATGGATTGAAAGCAGCCCTGAGGAGAAGGACTTGGGGTGCTGGTTGACGAGAAGCTCAACATGACCTGGCAGTGTGTGCTTGCAGAAGGCCAACCGTATCCTGGGCTGCATCAAGAGCAGCATGGCCAGCAGGTCGAGGGAGTTGATTCTGCCGATCTACTCTGGTCTGGTGAGACCCCACCTGGAGTCCTGCTTCCATCTCTGGGGTCCGCAGTACAATAAAGACATGGACCTGTTGGAGTGGGTCCAGAGGAAGCCATAAAATTGATCAGAGGGCTGGAACACCTCTCCTATGAGGACAGACTGAGAGAGTTGGGGTTGCTCAGCCTGGAGAAGAGAAGGCACTGGGGAGACCTTAGAGCAGACTTTCAGTACCTGAATGGGGGCTACAGGAAAGCTGGAGAACGACTTTTTACAAGGGCATGTAGTGACAGGACAAGGGGTAATGGCTTTAAACTAAAAGAGGGCAGATTTAGATTAGCTATAAGGAAGAAATTCTTTACTATGAGGGTGGTGAGGCCCTGGAACAAGTTGCCCAGAGAAGTTGTGGCTGCCCCCTCCCTGGCAGTGTTCAAGGCCAGGTTGGATGGGGCTTTGAGCAACCTGATGTAGTGGAAGGTGTCCCTGCCCGTGGCAGGGGGGTTGTAACTAGATGATCTCTAAGGTCCCTTCCAACCCAAAGCATTCCGTCATGCTCAATTCTTTGCCTTGAAAACAATTTTACCATTACATTTGGCTCCATTTAACGTCACTTGACAGTGTTCTCAGTTCCCTGCAGCTGCCACTGTCTTTTCTCAGCTGATCTGTTTGTACCATCTCAAATAGTTGTTCCATATTTATTGACACAGAACAGGCTGTTTCTGCTGTATACTGTCTTCAGCAACTGTAGCTCCTTAGGGATTTGTGCAGCCTGTGTTAGTTTGCTTCAGCATTCCCCTACATCAAGACTACATTAAGTAGTCTTAATGTTTACCATTGTAACTTGAAGAATACAGACATTGGTATTTGGGGCTGAGCTTTTCTGCACATTGTTCCATAGGAATTAGATTTTGCTAATACGTCATCAAGAACTAACCCCACTGCAATTACTTAGATGAGATTCTGACAGTAATTTTGTCTGTCTTTTGCCAGCTTTGAGTATTACTGCTTTATTATACCAGCAGAATCAAGTAACTCAAATAACCCCAGTTTATTTTTCTCTGCATACTTGACTGTATAAAGATCAGGCCGTCTTATTCTCTCACAGGTATACAAATGTGAGATATATGTGTATTGGCTTATACATGGCTCTTAACAAATACATTGGTGTCTGCACAATGTGACCTTAAATGATCACATTTCTGAATCTGCCAGATGAAAACGTGGAAGAGCTCAGTGATCTTCAGAACACGTTATGTTGGAGGTTTGAAAGCAGGTTTGTAATTACTGTTTGGCCGACAGAACTGATGACTCCCCGTTCTTACCATCCAGACACAATACTGCTTGATTATCACTTCCAGTGACATTCAGAGAGAAGTTACTTGGCCCACGGCCATTGTGTGTTGTCAGTGTCCCATGGGTTTTAACTCCTACGGGAACTGAAATCAGAGAACAGTAGACACCCTGCCCTGCTCTTGCATAGCCGCAGGATGCTTTTTCCGACAGGGTGTGCCTAGGTGTTGAAGAGGTTTTCAATACTCACGGATGCAGCCATGCATACTGTGCCTCACATAATTTCAGTAGCAGAGTATCATGCCAAGAAGGCACCAGCCCATTGATATTTAATTGTTTGTGGAGCCCAGCCACGTGTACAGATTTTTGTTTTCTGTGTTGATTTGTAGCATGATTTTGACATTTATGATTAGTTAAAATGGAGTCATATAAATTACTGTGATGCCTAGCAGGCAAATTTGCAAAATACATTTGAAAAACTCAGATACCTGAGTATCTTAAATATCCCTAGCCCCCAAGCCACTGGACAATTCACCACCTGCCTGTAGGCAGACCTACCAGACCTGCCATTTCCATTGCTTTGGTATTTCAATACCTGGATGAAGAGTTAGAATGTACCCTCAGCAAGTTTGCTGACGACACCAAACTGGGAGGTGTGGTAGATACACCAGAAGGCTGTGCTGCCATTCAGCGTGACCTGGATAGGCTGGAGA
>Ga0065711_1030838_pt1 | contig 31264 bp, 16 predicted proteins | sample Hoacrofraction12_FD_59098 | JGI IMG/M metagenome (GOLD analysis project Ga0065711, IMG submission 59098) | Hoatzin crop microbial communities from Cojedes, Venezuela - Epithelial fraction 12 v2 (version 2) | ecosystem: Host-associated > Birds > Digestive system > Esophagus > Crop | place... | reverse complement strand
GAAAAGAAAAGAAAAGAAAAGAAAAGAAAAGAAAAGAAAAGAAAAGAAAAGAAAAGAAAAGAAAAGAAAAGAAAAGAAAAGAAAAGAAAAGAAAAGAAAAGAAAAGAAAAGAAAAGAAAAGAAAAAGAAAGGAAAAGAAAAATGTCTTCCTTGATTTACAGAAGTCTCATTTTGTGTGCTTTACAGCTCGGTTTTCTGATTTCACTTTGTATAGCCACAATAAGCACCTGACCTCCCGGCTGCTCGTGTGAGCCCAGCCCAATCGCTCACACCGCGCTCTGTGTCCAGTGAGGGCGGACGCGCCGCTGCACTTGTCGCCCATGCCGTGCTGGCTTTACAGGCACCCTTACTGAAGCACGACAGGCAGGTGCCTACTTAAAAACAACTTCTGAACAAAAATTAAAGATCGTCTCCTCAGATGTAAAGAAGAATGCCCAGCTGCTTTGTCTCGAGTAGAGCAGCAAAGGGTGCATTACGCCGAAGGTACGGGTGCTTTCAAATAATGAGATCAGCTCTGGGAACAGAACTAGAGTCTTGGTCCGGTCACCCCCTGAAACAGGAAACATTTCTTGCTCGACAGTGTCAGATGTGGTCCTTGTCTTATTATTCTTTTTTAATAGTGCGTAACCCGTGTTACCTCTCCGCATCAATATCCCCTAGATAATGGCCATCCATGCTGTAACGGATTTACAGGTAAACTACAGCTATTTAATATTTCCTTTTACAGTCAACCAGTCCTTTCCTTTTCATGAGGGAGACCATAGTGATCTAGCAATACAGCCTAGCACTGCTTTGTCTGTTGTGTGATTGTTATGTTTCCATTTATATCACAGTCTCCTCTGTACTATTCAGATTCAGAAAAAGAAATAAAACCCTGCTGCAGAGTTAGATTTTCTGTTTGTAGCAAAGCATTTGATAGCAGGGGGAGGGGGTGTTTTCATAAGGTTCCATTTTCTAATAAAACCCAATTTCCTCTCCACAGGACAGCCACGCCATGACAAAGGAGTTGCAGCAGGTGTCTTTCAGGGGGAGAGCACAATTGCGAAGCGAGCTGGCACCTCGCTCACCCGGTCTCCCCGTCACCAACAGCTGGGTGAGGGGCTGCCATTGGGGGGGAGGCTGCAGCTGGGGCTGGGGGTGCCGCAGCAAGGGCAGCGGCCACAAGCTGTGCGGACCCTGCTTCAGCGGCCTCTGTCCACTGCTGCTGGGCTGTCCCCAGCTGGGTCCCCTGCCCTGCCAAGCCTAGTGCTGCTGGAGCACACCACGAGCTCCATGCAACCCAGCCCCGAGTGGTGGCAGTGGGAGCCTGGCGTTGTGCTCCTCACCTAGCCATCGCAGCCACTGGAGCTGGCCCTGGAGCAGCTGCCCAGGGAGGTGGCCGGGTCACCATCCCCAGAGGGATTTAAAAGACGTGGGGACATGGCGCTCAGCGATGTGGGTTAGCCGTGGAGTTGGCACTGTGAAGTTTACGGCTGGACTTGATGATCTTAAAGGTCCTTTCCAACCGCAGCGATTCTACCACCGTGTGGAAGGCGGTGGGGTCACACTCGCCATGCCTCAGTGCCGTCGTGTTACAGAGCAAACCCGCCGAGGACAGGGACCTGCGCCCGCTGCGTGCTGCAGCGGGGGGAGAAAGGGCCCCACAGCACAGCAGGGCTGACCGCGGGCAAAGCTTCGCGTTTTCTGAGCAAGAGCCCACCTCAGGCAGCCTCCGCTTTGACACGGGACCCTGCGCTCCCTCCTGCCACCCACCACCCTCCGTTCCTTGCAAGAGGGATGAAACAGCGAAACAAGTGGTTGGTTCTCACTCTAACTTTGGCTTCCTGAAGCGCTCCTCGCCCCATTCTGCTCAAGAGGGCACAGCCAGAGACCGCAGTGCGACGGGCTGCTGCGACACTGCAGGCTCAGGGGGTGTGGAGGTCTGCATGGCTTTTTTCTTTGTAGCCAGTGTGCAGCTTCAGGAAAAGGGCACCCTGCCATGGGTGTTGTACCTTTGCCGCTGACGCTAAAGACCTATGTTGAACCAGAGAAAGCACAAAAGTTTAAATAGAGAGATTCTCGGTAATGTGCCGTAGCCTGCTGGATATCTGCTTGATTCCACCTGTGTTCCGGATCTAAAGCAGCAGCGATTTCAATACTTCCCTTTCCAAAACCTACTTCTTGTTCTAGTGGAAAGACCTCACGCGCTCGTCTGGGGAGCTGACGTGTTACGATGACATCCGACAGGGCTGCCCTGGCCGGGTAGGGAACACTCGTTCCTCCAGCCGTGTTAGTACAGGTCTCAGATCAGACTTACTTCATTTCACGGCTTCATTTCTGGCTCATAACATGCCAGAACGGCTGCTGTGCCCAGCGCCATGTCTGTAGCTGTCCTTCCCAAATCTTGCTGATAAAGTCTACTCGATGGGAAAGAGTTGCCACCAGTGTTCTGCCATCACCTGCAGACCGGGCGTCCTGCGGAGCGCTGCATAAGAGCGGACAGCAGCTGCTCTAGGCTGCCGTCCTGCGGCTTTCCCCTGTTCGATAACCTTGGATTGTTGCTGTCAGCGGTACAGGGCTCATAAAACCCCATTTCTAACTTCAACTGCGTGTGCGTATCTCTTGTTCTTGTCTGTGTGCTCAGGTAATCACTCATGTTGCAGAGAATTTCCCTTGTTCTTCCAGGTCAGAGACCCTCTAGTCATGGCATTAATTTGAGCAGTTGAAGAATGATCAGCAGCAAAAGCAGACAGCACCATTTGCTTGCTTTAAATAAAAAGCTCGTCTTCCTGTGACTGCAATACTCTCTGCTTCTCTCTATAACATATTATACCATAAATTTATGCTGCCTGTGAGCTCGAACCTCCTGGATGTTTCGTAATTCTTCGGATTGCATCCTTGGCAACAATTCTGACTTGCAGCCTGCCATTAGTTATGTTGTCCGAGTATCTGAGATCAGGTGCAGTGCGTTGAGAAGCTGATGGAGCTGACACAGCCTGAACACCACTGCTATGGTAGGTGCCTTTTGATAGATCAAGAGGAAAAACTCCCCCTTTTTTCAGATGGGTTATCCTCTTTGTCTTCAATAACATGGATGTTGATACCTTTCTGCAAGGTCCCGATTTATGTGGTTTGGGCTTAACCCAGGATGACATCAGAAGTGTTACTGAATCATATGGGATGTTTTCTTCTGTTCTTCTTATTCTTTCTTTCTTTTTTTAATCGGACCTTTGCATAAATGACACTTCACAAAAGCAATTCAGTCTAACTGTTGCTGCAGGTTAACGCATTCACTTTTCCATGTCACACTGTCCCAGTTGCAGAAAGCTATGAACCCCTAAAAGCAGTTTAGCACCATCGTACCAGCAACAGGTTTAACTCTAGACAAATCCATGCTGAATTGGTTAACCTGTCGGATGGACTTTTCCATGTACAGCCTGCTCACTTCTCAGTTCCGAATGCACCGAGCTGGTGCGGTGGTATCTGCTCCTGATATAAGCATCAAGCTTTACCTTCTCATTTGTGCATCCATACCCTTAATCTTCTGGAAATATTTTCTGAATAAATCTTCCTGTGTTTAATTGGTGGCTATTTTTCATGTGCAACCAGTGTTTTCCTGCAGTGTTCCAGCTTCTGGAAGACTCCTGGCTCTAGATCAGGGATCTGGGGCCAAGGGGGGATGCAAAAGCCGGCAGTGAGCTGAGCATGGCATCAGCTCAGAGGGAACGGGAGGTGGTACCAACGCGAGCCGCTCCCTCTTGCCTCCAAACATCCACTGGCCTGCAGTGCACACGCTGAGCTGCGAGCAGAGGGACGGAGACCAGTCACGCAGTTGGCCGAGCAGAAGCAAACCGGTCCTGCTGCCTGCCTCCGTAACACACGGAGCATCGCAACGGCAGCAGAAACCCCTAGCAGCCTGTCCTGAGGGACACCTGGGCAAAAGCACACAGGGTTAACACTCCCTCTCTGTCCAGTTGATGGCATCTCTGGTGGGGCTGCCCATCCGGAGGATGACTGGTTTGAGCGGCTTTCCTCCATTCCCAACGTCTGCCCAGTGGAAGCTGGATTGATCCATGCAACTCAGAAGCTGCCGAGCAGCTCTCGCCTGGCGTCACTCTTCTGTCTTCAGGGTGTGACCTGAATCTGAGCTGGACACCCGAAGGTAGAAGGCTGTGTTTGGGCAACATTTCCAGGCAGATATTCACAAAGTTCTCCACCCTTTTCAGTTTTAAATTTAAATTTTAAGTTTAAATTAAATATTTTGGTTTGGGATATGTAAATTGAGTTCAGACAAGTTAAAAATAAGATCCCCTGTTCCTTCCCGCCTACACATACACAATCTTTTTGTCCATCAACTTGCATCCGACCTTTCCCTTCAGCTTATGGTGGGTTTGTTGTGCTGCCAGAACAGAGCCTCTGGACTGGGCTGCGCAAGCTGTGTGTGGAGTGCTCACATTCAGAGATACAGAGTGTGAGTCTAGAGATGTGGAATGCAGTGGGGAGGCCGCTGTAGCCCTGCGCACCACAGTGACGTTCGCTCAGTGGAGGCATGCGTGTGTTCATTGCAACAGCTCTGAAGCTGGTCTGGCAAAGCTGAAAGTAAAAGCAATTCTTACAAGTAAGAGTTTACAGAAAAATGTGGGTTTACAGCCAGGACTGGAACGTGCAGGGACATTCGAGGTCTGATTAACTGTTTTTTTTTCAGTCACCTATATTCAAAAGCTATGGGCTTTTTAAAAATAATAAGCGAGAGGTCTCTTGGGCTGTTGCAGCAGTATGGCAGTTTGGATTCCAACCATTGATTCAAACGCGTGCAACTTGCCAGCAGCTGAAACGGGAGCTAGTGGTTGTTTTTAGTGTGAGACACAAACTCCACCAAATAAATCCAATACCGATAGCTTGTTTCCTCCCACCAATTACTTCAAAGCAATTAGATGTTTTGAGGCAAGTATTGAATTGTTCTCAAAATGTCTCAATCTGTCAGCTCAGACTTTGACATGTTCTATGTTTATTTATTTAGCCAGAAATACGGCTTTGAGGATTCCACTCAGTAACTTCCCACTCAAGCTATAGGTTTTCTGTCAGAAAAAATAAAATCATGCTTGTATACAGCTACAATTAAAACATATGGTTCTGCTTTGGCATCTGTTCTTTTTTTCTATTTAAAGACTTGGAAGTGTATCATAAAATGGCTAGTGCTATGACTATAATTTTTGTTAGGCATTTTACACTGATACTACTATAGCTTTTCTTCCAAAGCTATAAAAATAGTTCTTTACTCTTTGGTCTTTGGATCATAGCTTCTTCATAGGAGCTGTAACACCTGAATTAAAACGTGTTCGATTAAACTAACAAAAGACTAGTTCTGGAAAAGGTATTGAAGTCTGTTGTATACATACAGCATAATGAAGCTGAAGATTTGCATAGCCACAGATACTGCTGGAGACCCCTTTTGCCCCTCTGAGCTTTCTAAATTGGAGATAAGTAGTGTCACAGCTGTAGTAGAATAAAAAAACCATACTGTCCTCAATACCTACCTAGACTGAATTTGGAGAGCAGACGCGGTGTCTGAAATGTGCATGTAACTTTTCCTTCCGAGCTGTACACTTTACACCTCTGTAAAGCCTATCAATTTTTCAGATAAATTTGTTTTCCATTTTGATGCCATTTTACTTTTCACATTCCAGGTTCTGAGTTATCAGATTGAGTGTTACAGTGTTATGGACACAAATATGGAGACGACCTCGGTTGGTTGGCAGTACCTTTGCACTCGCTGATCACACGCTAAGTGCCATCTGATTACTTTGACAAATCACAGAAAGAATACAGTTTGCAGTTGGATTATCAGGACCCACAGAGCAGAGTATGTGCTAAGATACTAATCGCATTCAAAGATCAATACGTTTGAGGAAATCATGATCTTCACGTTGATCATCTTTGAACCAAAGAAGGCTGAATTTAGTGAAGAAGTTACTCATGAATTATTTGTTCAGCTTTGGAAACAATGATGAGTCTTTTAAAAGCAGCAGTGAATTTTTTGATGAATAGAGAGCCTTGAAAGCATCTGGTTTGGATGTATCTGTGTATTCACATTTGATTGGAGCCTTTTTTCACTAGTAGGCTAATGAGAGAGATAAAACTGCTGCTGCCAAGAGAGGCATCCTCCTGTTGAAGTTGTTGGGACTTTGGCCACCGGTAAATGGGAGCAGCCATCCCCTTCAAGTCCCTGTGTGCTCGTAGCGGTCTGGGTAGAGTGCTGGCTAATGGTTCCACTGGAAGCCAAGAAAGCAAATTCCATCAAACAAGTTCCTGTCGCATATAGCTTCTTACGACACACCAGAACAACAACAGTTATAATAAACCCACGAACAGAGACGCAGAGAAGCAAGCGTTGTCCTTAACCTCTGGTGAGGTACTGCAGTGATTGGCTTTCCAGTTGTGGAATTCAGTGATCCAGGAGGCCTTTAAAACAACTGCTTTGTGGCTATTAAATACCTCAGAAGGAGACAAGTGATCACACGCTTTGGGGCCTCGGGTAACAGTTCATGGAAAAAACGCAAGGTGGAATTCTGCACAGCTGACTACAGTGACTGTACGAGTGCTCACCTGAGGCACTGGCCACTGCATACCGGGACCCAGAGAGAAGGAGCAGGGACACAGCTCTGGTGGAGGAATTCCTGCCTTCACCTTCCATGGCGTCACGCTAGAGTGTGGCACACGTATCTCTGTGGATCGGTTAAGTCATAGCATCATAGAATGGTCTGGGTTGGAAGGGGCATGTAAAGATCATGTTGTCCAACCCCCAGTTTACTTTTTTTAACCCTTTCTTTGCCTCTTTGACCAATTCAGAAGATCCCTTCCTGGACGAGTGGGAGATATTGCATAAGTCACAATGAAAAGCTTTCCCATCAGCAGATTTCTAAATGCTTCAGTAAGAGTTTCAGTGTCTTTATTCCTTTTTTTCTCTGTGGGAAGCTGAGGCATTGAGACATGACATGACCTCACAGAAATTAAGGAAACAAAGCATGAAAACCTCCCTCCCATCTCCTGAGCCTCGCTCTTGCCCTCTGCCCATCAGACTGTTGAGGTCCTATGCTATTTAGACCCAGTGACCACAGTCATCTTTTTCGGAAGTTTTCTTTTACTCGACCATTATAATGTTCTCTTTTTCTTCCTTGCAGCCTTGTTTCATGCACATTTTTAAATCCATTTGTATATTACTCCAGTTGTTTATTACAGCTGATTCCAGGAAAGTTTACATTAAATGACAAACAATATATGTATCTCTATCTCAATTTCACATTTGAAGATTGTGAGTAGTGGTGGGTTTTTTTCGCGACAGGAAAGTTTTGGCCCCCAGCTTCTTAAATCAGCGATGTCACTTTACAGCTTTTAATTTATATAATTTGAGTGTTCCAACCTGACGTACTTTGAGCATAACACGTACAATGAGTGCTTGATCTAAACATGTAGATTCATTGCTGTGACTCAGAGAAACAGAATTACCATATCGTAAATTCTTCGTAATCTGTCTTTCCTAGGGCACCTACAGTTTTTACCATCTGCTCACATCGAGTTCTCCCTTTTGGCCAACTTGAGTAGTCAGCTCCTTGAAACAGTAGAGGTTTTCATTAGATTAATGATTAGAGATTATGCGATGGGTGGAGACATGGGCAACAAACATATCAAAAGTCTTTCCTTTTCAAATGCTCTTAGATTTTTAGCTGTTTGTTCTTGCAAAACCTACTTCACTTATTGCCCTTTGTGGATACCCTGGCTCCCAGAAGCTTCTTCCCTTGCTATTCCTCAGGGAAAATCTTTCTTTCTCTACTATTTTTGAAAGCTATTCAAGATGCTGCTTTGTGTCTGTCGTGTCTTTTCTACTTCTTTGGAGTTAAGTTAGAGGAGTATTTAGCTGGATGCAGATTAAGACCTTAATCCCTCCCACTACTTCTTTTGGCCTTGTAGACATACTTTTCAGCTGCCATCTTTTGAGAAATAATATTGCTTTAAAGCTTAGGATCTGAATTACTCTCACTGTGCGGAGTGCATCAAGATTTTAGACACCTGAAAGGATAGTTAGTTTTCTTAGCTTTGACCTGTCTTCAGAACAAAGCAATTTTGATGGTAGATGTTTTTTTAAGGTGGCCCCGGTGACTGGGAAGGAATCAAAGTTAGATGCTGGAAGTGGGTGGGAGTTGTAGGACAAAAGGTCATAATACAGATAAAGGAAAAGGATGAAAAGGGAGGATCATGGTGGGAATTGCTCCATATTACTTTCCAGGGAAAAGTTACACCTATATGGAAGCTGTCTAATGAAAGTGCCAGGGAAAGCGTAAAACAGAAGAGAAAACTAGGCGTTCAAAGGCCTGGGAAAGACTCGCAGTTTGAGGCCTGGAGAAGAGGATACTGTTCACATACTAAAAGCAACCTTAGCAGAAAGGTGGAAGGAACTCAAAAAGCCTAGGGGAAGAGCTGGAAGCATGTTTTGTTTAGGCTGCTTTTTTAGTTTAACCTTGCAAAGGTAGAATTTGGCTTTGGATAGAAGATTGCAATCACAGGACCTTGCCTGAAACAGCTGGAGGGAAAGTGGAGGAAAGTAAAACAATATCAGAAGTGGTATCGGTTAACATCTCCTTTTCACAGGTCAGCTTCGGACCTGTAGAGGTCTTGACAGAGTATTAGTTAAATGTGAAAATCTGTTAAATGGTAAAATCTCTCCATGCCCAATGCAACTTTGCCATGGTGACTGTGGCCCTACCAGGTGATTTCAGCCAGACACCACCCCTGCTTTTAGTCGGAGCTAAAATGAGACCTGTGCGTGGTACCCCACGCAGCAGAGAACGATCCTTAGGATTTTGTTGACATTTGAAGAATAATGGGTCTAGTCATGTTAGAATAAACGTAGAGCCATTACTCCTTCAAACCACTTTGTTCACAGTGGATGTAATAAATCTGGATTGCCCTTTTTATCTATCTATTAGAGATCCCAATTTAGATACTAAGCAACACTCCCACAGCTCAAATTATCTTAATATGAGCACTCTCGTGAGCAAGTTTTACTAGGAAGAATATTTGCAAAAAAAGAATGTTAGATTTGTATAGAAGCACCTGTGGGAACCGACTGCTGGGTTTCTGTGAAGAGTTGTGCCCAAAGCGCTAGCCAGTTATTGTGTCACAAAAGCAAAACCTCTGATTTACCGGAGAGCTGGAAGTCAAGGTAAATATATTGAGCAGGGAATTTCTGTTACTAACACTTCATAATTCATATCCTAACTTCTTACTCCTAAAAATAGTGTTAAATTTGTTTTAAGAATGAAGAAACTGATAGAAACAGCCAGCAGCGTGGGGTTATTTTGCCACAAGGGACAATTTCATCACATTATTTTCTTAGTTCCAACTTCTTAGTTTAGACAGCTACCACATAGACTTGTTTCTCAGAAAAAAAGAGAATTCTCAAGCAAAAAGAGTAGATCTACAGAGGGCATTTCTTTTGTCTCTTTTTTCAGAAGAGGGAAACTATTCTCACTTGAATCAAATCATCAGATCTGGCCCCTAGTTCGCATTGTTTTCTCTCAGTGCTTTTCCTCTGCAAGCCTCCGTGTGCTCGACAAGTGCAGCCTGCCTGTGCCAACATCGGGTTTGGGCGTGCGGCTGTCCCTCACCATGCTGGGGCACGGGTGGCTGCACCTGGGACGGTGCCGGGTCCGTCACCCAGCCGCAGCCCGCGTGCCCCGCTTCCCTCCTGCCGCTTCTGGTCCGTGTGGTCAGGACCGGAGATGCTTTCACTGCTTCTCAGTTTTATAACCTTGATCGCATCTTGGCAAACAGAAAGCCAGTCCTTTCACTTCGGTGTCATATGGCCTGAACCACATTTCCTGGAGAGCTTTTTGCTGAACTCTAGGATTTAGCACTAGATATTCTGATTGCAACTATTTTTCTCTGAGCTCAAGTGCTTTATAAACACTTCCTTTGTTGCATGTGAGAGAAATGTGTGACGTTTGTCACTCTCAAGCCTGATATATCTGTCCTTTTCCTTGTAAAGCTTCGGGTAGCTATTAGCCAAGTGCATGCTGGAAGGAGATAGCTTCTGCTCCTTAAAGGAGGAACGCAGAGCAAAAGGCTTCTGCTGAAATTCAGCGTGTGTGCCCCTTACGCAGCTGGAGCTGGTGGTGAAGCCTTGCTTTGTGAAGTCTCACAGTTCTCAGTGGAGCAGCAAAGTGTTGCCGTAAGCAGGGGAAACTTTGTGAAGTGACTAAGGCTATTTCTCTGAAACTAATTGGCCACCACTTCAGATTACATCAGCTCTGTGTCTTATCTTAGTTACCCCTGTACTCTGAAGTGTTTTGAGAAGTATTTTTGGACTGTTTTGGAAATCATGGGGAGTTCGGTTTTTCTATGTTCGAACACCCATTGAAACAAGGATGGAAGTGAAGGCTTCCAAAACAATTCCGTAAAATGTGTGAGTGAAGAGCTGATACCTTGACCCCCAGATGATGGCGGGTAGCAATGGCTGTCGTCATACACTTTGAAAAATCTTTTGCCAATGTGAATAGCATGTTTTGCAAAACTAATGTAGAGTTTAATAACCTGTAGGCTTTCATGTCTCAAGTTTCAAGCTTTAATAGCCTATTAAAAAGCCCTAAAACTCCTTAATTAGTTAAGGCACAGATTCCCTTCCTTATACATCCGTTGAATCCTGAACAGTACGTTAATGACATGCAGCAAGCCACAGTGGGCAAAGGAAAGTGCCCCAGCAGATCCTTCAGAGCACGGCTGTGCCATCGACTCGCTGCTGACTGCATCTGCCCACAAAGGAACCGGTCCCCACTGCGGAGCCTGCCACAGAGAGAGGCCGTGGGCCTTGTCCTGCATGGGGCATCTGGGTGATAAAGGCACCGCTCTGTTGAGCGGGTAGAGCAAAAGGCTCTGGCATGCTTGATGGATTACTTCCCTTCATCTTTACCATGAAGTAGTAAAGGCATTGTCCATATTAAATGAAGATACCGAGAAAACTTGTATATGCTGGTATTTTATAACATGAGGAGAAGAGCCTTTCAAGTAGTTTTCATGACAAAAACAAATTCCTGGGACACGCAGACCCAGTTATTAAACGGTACGAAATGTCACTTGTTTTGGTTCCGTCTATGCAACAATCAAATACATGAGTACCTAGTTGCTGTGTAACTCTGCAGCAGATAAATCAGGTTGACATCGACTTCTTTAGTAAAACGTTATCACTGTTTTACAGATGGGAAACTGAGGTAGGTGAGAGCTCCCAGGTCCCTGTGCATTAGAGCACACTGCCTGCCTGCTGCAAACATAGACACTTTTAGACTGGAAGCCTTCTCTAGTTCAATCTGTTCCTCCTCCCCTACACACAGGAAATCTGCCACTGCCAGTGGGGCTATGGAACGGGAATTGTGAATTACTCAGTGCAGTGGATTTGCATAATTTGGGTTTTTCATTCCTTTTCAATGTCTGAGTTCCATTATCTGAGCTGACTTGGGGTCGACTGCCTGCAGCATTCCATGCACCCGAAAGCAATATGAAGGCCATGGTTGCAACCCTTAAGGAAATAAAAGCAACACACTCTCTGTAGAAGGATCACAAGTCTCTCTGCAAACCGAAGAGATGCTTGTGACTTGCCACAGGAGAAATGGGAGAAGTATGGGGTAAAAATCTGTTGAACTCAGGGTCGCGATTCATTTGTATGCTTCCCAGCAGCTGCAGCAGCACACAGACCAAGCGAACCAGAGCTGCTGCTGCAGAGCAGGGAAGGGCCAAGGGACTTTCTCCTCAGTGTTGTAAATCAAGTTTCTGTCCTTCTAACTCTGCTTTCTTGGTTCTCCCAGGGAATTCGCAGCAGCTAGGTAAGTATTCCCTTGTATCAGACAGAGGGAGAAGAAGAAAACGATCTCTAAAGGAAAACATAGAAGAAAAAAAATTACAAGCATCACAACAGCTTTTCAAACAGAATGGCATAAAGCTTACCAGGCTGACATGCCAGCACCTCCCGGAGGAAATGCTGGGATGGAATTCAGCATGGAACATTTTTATATCGGAAGGGGGAATGCAGGGTAGAAATCAGAACTGTTTCTTTAAGCAGATGTATTCCAGGAAACTTATCAACACAAGTTCCAAAAAACCTCCGGTACAGCCCCAGTGCAAGGGATTCCCTCTGTCTCACTGCACACGATGAGAACGGCGACCCTTTAGCTAGGGTGACAGCGAACTGCCGTGGCGCAGCCGTGGCTCAGGCAGCACCAAGCGTGTCGTGCAGCTCGGGTGGGAGCTCAGGGGTGTTTTGTGCCCACGCAGCGTGGACCTGCCTTTGCAGAGAGGTGGAAGAGATACGGTGAAGATGGCAGTGTGCAAGGGGAGTGCTTCGTGGGGCCTGAGGGCACAGGGAAGAGCAATATGCACTTTAAAAAGCTAAAACTTTGTTTAGAAGTTAGGTGCAAGATAACTACGGCAAGGAAAACCAGCACTAGAAGGGCTGCTTCCAAACAGATCCCATGAACTGGTTTCTGCAGGAATGGTGATGTCATCTGCTGGAGTCGGCTGGGGTTTACACGGTAAAAGATCTCTGAGAAAAGGTGCGCTTGATACTTTCTGACATTAGGAAAAATAATCATGATCAGGCTTTCCAGATGCTGCCTTGCATAGCAGCAGCGTATTGTCTGCGACTGAGAGACAGCCCTTTTTCCGTTGGCGCAAAATGTAACGAATCTCGTTAAATGCTGTTATGGGTGTGTGGGCATTGAGATGGATGGAGACTGACATCAACACACTTCTCTGCTGTGACAGCTTGAAAGACACAAAAACTGTTAACATATTCCTATATATATCATTTCAGATTTGGACAAGATTTTACCTCAGTAGATATGAATTTTGAACTCCAGTGGTGGTGGCAGTGGCTTTGTATTACGTTATACACAGTATTTTCTTAGTTTGATGTAATAACTTTATCTAATGGCAGTAAACTAAAGTAAAAGTGTCCCACTTGGAATCCAATGTGACTGTAATTTCACTCAGCTAAGGACTGTCAGATATGAGGGCAGATCTGTGACCTGTGTCACACAGTATATTAATAAGATATAGGTCTCCATTTTCTTGATTTTTATTTTAGTTTTGCAGTTAAGAAGAAAGAAGCTATTTAAACCAACTCATTCACGCTTTGTGTGGAGTAGTGAATTGTTCTAGTGCTGTGTTCATTTGTTATTGCAGACAACACAAAGCAAATAGTCTGTATTTCATTCTACCTAGGCAATAATTAGAAAAAGATAAAAGGAGGGGTTTTTTACACAGGAGAGACAATCAGTATTCAACTCCTTCCATTCCTGTTGGCTTAGGAATACTTGTCTGGACCAGTTCTTCTGGGAGGACGTGTGAGAGCAGGGTGGGGGCAGCGAGAGATCTGGAAATGCAGCCGCTCAGGCAAGCACGGCTGCGAGAGCCGCCGCAGCGCTGGGTCAATGGCTGGCAGATGGCTCCTGAGCTGAGGCGGCTGCTGGCAGATGGCATTGACGGTGTGGACAAGACAAAGATTTTGGCTACAGAAAGGGAGTTTTGGAAAGATGCTACAAGTCGATCTTTCTTGAGAAGAACCCTGGCCGATTTGGATGCATATCACATCTTGGTTTTTCTTTTTTCTTTTTTACCAGAGAAAAGGTAGAGAGGCTTTGCTGCTGTAGCAGAGGAAAAAGTGACTGAAACAGAGAATGTGAGGTCTGTTATTTGGTCTAGCTCCCAAATTCTAACCATTCAATAACAACAAAAACCCCTTACTATGTGTAATTGGCACGTAATTATTTGTGATTACTAGTCTGATTCCTCTGCTTCTCTCACTGTTACTGAACTAATTATGCCTCTTATGCAACATTAGCAAATTAAATCATTCCAATTATCCGCATTTATTTCCTTGCGCTTTCTCTACTGCCACAGTTCCTTCTCCTCACCCTGTGTGATGGTGCCTGTCACGCTTTCCTTCGCAACCTACTTTCTTCTTAGGCAGTCAGTGGGTGCTGGGGCTGGGACCAGTTCTGAGCCAGGTGAGTGCCAGGGACGGCTGCCTCTGCACCCGAAGCTCGGCGTGCCGGGGACGAGCAAGCAACCAGGACAGGCGAGGCACAAAGGCAGGTGTGCAGCCATGCATTGGGATGGCTCAAAGGCAGGAAGCTCATAACTCTCCAAGACATTCAGAGAAGGGGGAATCACTTCAGACAAAGTAAGAACTGGCTTAAAAAGTCATTTTAGACACACATGAAAGACTGAGTCCCAGTACTCAATTACCACTCAGTTTGGTGTTTGTTCATGTCAGCCTGCCAAAACACGAAGGGCAGTGAACCCTTAAACAACCTGAAAATGTTGTAGGAAAGTGCACGGTCTGCTACAGAAATGTTTGTCAACACTAGCACTCTGAACCAGTTTGGCAGGCAGCAAGAACTGGGGATTATAGAAACACCGCACACCTTCTCCCCGGGTGCGGGAGGGCACCCACACAGCTGGTGCCTTGCAGGGTGGGAGGTGGCTCTCAGTGAGGCACCCAACAGCCCTTAATTGCCCTGACGAGCCCCACCTGGGACCTCCCCACCTCCTGCCCGGGGCCCCGGGGCCATTTAAGCTCAGCACGGGGCCCTTGCTCCTGGTTTGAGCTCTGCTAGAGATGTGGCTTTTCCCATTTCAGCTACAGCTGTATCTGTGCCCAGCCATGGACTCTGCTGGTCTGGACCTCTCGGAGAGCGGCTGGCCCTCGCCACGCACTGATGCTTGTGCGACAACGTGGCTTGAGGCCCAAAGCTGGGGTCTGGGTCTCAACTGCTACGGGGCTTAGCTGAGCTCTTGAGAGTGAGGGCGCAGAAATGGCTCTGAGTTCAAAGGCTTGTGTCCAACCCTCGCCTCCTCAGTGCCAGGAACTTGCACCCTCAGTGCGGGGCCAGGGCTGCACCCCCTTCCGCGGCTCACCAAGCAGAAAACAAACCTGTTTCTGCCAATGCCGTGCTAACAGGTAAGGCAGTTGCCAAAGAGTTTCACTCACTGCCCAGGAAGAATTCCTTCTCTCTTCCTCGTGCCAGAGGTGTTACCGTAGGGCCTGTGCACTGCTTCGCAAGGTATAAAATACCAGCATTGCTGTTTCAGGGGGTTTGGGCTGCATTGCAGACTTGGAGTATTCTATTTCTGCTAGAGTGTATTTGAATGTTTTGATGTAGTATAGAAACTGCAAAGCAGAGGTGTGTGCCCTCTCCGCTGTCTGACGAGTGGCTGTCAGTGCTGGGCAAGGAATGTCTGTTTGTGTCTGTGGGCTGGTTGGGGGAGTGAAAACCTGCAGCCGCTACCCGTGGTGCCTGCAGCTCCCGTGACTGGAGGCTGCGCTGGGCAACTGAGGGTTTGAGCACCGCGTTGGATACGGGAGATAGTTGTGGCATCTCTGGGTGCAATTCTGTCTTTTAGTTTTCTGTATTTAATATGCTAGATCAGGAATCATGCCTGTTTGTTTAAATACTTCACTGTAAAACAGCTTTTCTTGGTGCAGTAGCAGATGATGTACAGTTGCCTGTTTAGGTCTCTGAATTGTAAGGTCAACAGGTGCATTGAATTTGTTACATTTTATTGCTTGCTGTCACAACATTTCTGTTGTTACTATAATATTGATTTGTACTGAATTTCAGACAAAACAATTTTAAATGGTAATCCAGCAAGATACGTAGTTTTAGCATTTACCCTTAGGAGAAGGGCATGATATGCTCCCACTAGGAGGGCCCAGGTAGGAACAAGAGTAGACATAAGACAGAATCACAAAGTAACTTTTCAGCAAGAATCCTGTGAGCACTGGGAGATAAGCTGGTTTTCTTTGCTTAGGCCTTAAACTCGGTTTCAGAGTTTGAATTTTAAAGGAGCATATCTGAATGTCTCAGACTTGCCTGATGACTTTTTCCCATGTGCAGAACTGAAAACAGGTGAAAAGGGTTGATAATTAGTCACAGAAGGGTTTTGTTTCCTTTACGGGAGGACTAGAAGCAGACATTTAACTACTTCATCTTTAAGATATTTCCTCAAGAAACAATATTATTGCTTAATGTGTGCCACCAGGCTCTGATCTGGACTTCTTAGGCCAGTGCTGGACAGATCATCCAGCGTTGTGGAGCTATTCTGGCAGGCCTATGTTGTCCGAAAGCCTGCTAAACTTTGTCTTCAGGAAAGCCTGACCATGTACTGCATGGACACATGCTGCAATGATGTGGTGTTAGTTGTCATCTCTGGTCTGGTTCTATGTTCCGGTGCACCTAGTTTGAAAGAGGAGTGACTCCAATCATGCTTGTGGGTATAGTCGTAACCTTCCCGCTGGTAACAGTACACGATGGTGATGTGTGTTATTTAGGATGAATGAGCAATCCTGCCAGGACCTCTTCTGGAGTTTGTATGCAGATATGTGAATCTGCAGGGTCATGAGTAAGTGAGGAGTTTCCATCAGCCAGGTCAGTTAGCTCTGTGGCAAGCTGCGGAAATTCCCAGTTCCCTGGGCTTCCTCCTGGGAGGATGTAAATGACACAGAAGGAATTACTTCTATGTCTTTATGTCTAAATAGGCTGCTTTCTGTCCTTTTGGTTGTGAGCAGCAACTGCAAGATTTAGAAGTCACTTCTAAATTGATTCAGAGTCACAAGAAACACTTACAGGACTTCTGTTGGGTGTTGTAGACTGTTTTAATTTGATCTTAGTGAAGAATTCTCAAGATTCCTGTTAATTCTGGCAACCAGAAAGTATAAACACAAGCTTGTGATTACTTACATGCAAGCTGATGATTGAGTTTTATGTGGTAATAGTCTGCACAAACAGGTGAATCACAGTCAGTGTGTACTAGTTGTACTGTACTAGTTGAGTGATGTATTCTTAATACCGGAATCTAGTCGCTTATTTGGATGTGTTGGTGTTACAGCAGCTGTTAGTTCTCTGCTTCAATTTTCACCTGTTTAATGAAACATTCTGGTAGTTATAGTATGTGCCTTGCCAGTGGTTCTGTGGTAATTCAGTACTCTGCTTCTGAAAAAGTAAAGTTTTGAAGTTCCATTCTTGTTAAACTTGCTGGCATCTTCTTGACAAGATATTCTTGGTGCTAACTGCACTTCTCGGGTACTGCAATTCTGGGAGCATGATTACGATGTTGAGTGTGATTCTGCCATCCATTATCACCAACACCACCCACTTTTGCAGAGCTGTAGCAGTGGGCGTGATGCTATCTGGTTCATATTATTGGCCTACAATTCTGTACACAAGAAGAAAATAAGCTTCAGGTTTGCAATAATGCGGATATACATTTTAGTTTAGTTTTAGGATTAGTATCTGTGTGGCTAATTCAAGAATGGTTTTTTGTGGTGGAAAACTACTTTCACCCGGAGAAGTGCAACCCTTCCTTCCCATGGTGTGTGTGGCTGCAGCAGAACGGCAGTGTTTGATCAGCAGGTAATGTGGTTCACAGGGCACCAAAACCTCTTTGCCTGGTCCACAGAGCGTGGAGGCTGGTGCTGCGCAGATGTCTGTCTCAGCCAGCCCAGTTGCTGTGGCCCCAAGGAATTCTCTTTTCCCCTTCAAGGCAAGAACTACCAAATAAAATCCACGGGTCTTTCAGAGTGGCATAAGGGGGCAGAGCAGATGCTATGTGAGTCCAATAGCTTATCTTGTAATCTGAATGGGTTAGGATGGCAAACGATGATGGCAAATTCCCTGTAACTGATGCTAAAAGATGCAAATATTTGCTGTATTTTGTACACAGTGATGAAAAGTTGACAGGGACCAAAGACTCCTTTTATGATAGCAGCCATCTGGTAAAATAGAAAGACATAATATTTGTGCAGGATGGCTTACAACTTTAAGGTAGGCTAAAATGCTGCCAGACTTGCTCTTGTTGCTCCTTTCTGGTCAAGCACAGTCCTGCACTGTTTTATCTACATACCAGAATGACTGATAACCAGCCTCAGGTCACATTTGATCACATATTGATTAGACAATGTTTTATTTTCCATGAAATAATGAGCAGACCTTGCCAAAGCTGTGTAAGGCAGTGTCTGCATTGCAAGGTTCCATTTTGCATAAGGATTAATATGTAAGTACTCGGTTTCACCTCCTTAGGACCTTTGGTGCTTTTAGAAGGGAAGACGAGGTAGCACCTGTCTCAGCTGCTCTTCCTGAATTCCTTACAGCTCACTGAGCATTCATGGTTCTCCCTCTAGAATCGCTGTGCGAGCCTTTCGGCCCCTCTCCCTCGGTCCACTGTCACTCCTCAGCAGCACTTTGCAGCCTTCCTCTTCCCCAACCAGCCCAGCTGCCCTCGGTGGCTGGGGTCCTGTGCTTGGCCCTGAGGTGGGAGGGAGGAGGCCACATGTATGCTGTCCTGGTCGCGTTAGGCTTCCCTCAGAGAGGCCAGTAATTCTGTGATGGGTGCATATACAAGAGTTATTGGAGAGGAGACTCATAAATTACAAAACAACTTTAATTCCCTTACAGCTAACCTCAAAAGAGCATGAGCTTAAATAACCTTGGCTAGATTTTGAGCTGCATAATGTATAAATAAACTGCACAGCAATGCATAAACACATGAAGCTTCTATTAGAGTTCAAGTAGCCTTCTTTCTTGCACTGTGATTGGGGAGCAGTAAAAAGAGCAGGATCTTCTAATTAGGCAATTAGTCCCCCTGGGGGAGGGACTGTTTCTCCATGCAGGGACTAATGTGTTTACTGACTTTATATTATGTTCTTGCCAGTCTACTGTAATACAAAGTAAGTGGTAGTCATCCTTTCCTTTGACCTAGTAAAAGATGGGGACAAGATGCCCATGCTGGCTTAATTAGATCTGTCAGCTGTCCTTAATTCTATTAAGCATGGAACTTGGGATGGCTGGGTGGAAAGAGCAATTTCAGGTGAACTTTCTTAGGCTGTCTGGTTGGGTCGGGCAGGATGCGTGGGGTGAGTCAGCTCCCTGGGCAGGTGCAGAGGACGCACAGCCCCGTGTGTGGGGCTGTCACAGCCCCTGCCTCCCCTCTGTGGGTGCACCTCCCTTTGTCCAAAAGACGAAGAGGCTGTTGGCGTGGTGCACCACCTTGCCCTAGCCTGTAGGCTTGGGCCAGCCTTGTCTCATGTCCGGTATCTCAAATCATGTGCTGTCTTCTCGGGGGATTGGCCAGATTTAGGGAATTTCTGCAGAGAAGAGAAGGGGAGAAGAGAGCTCTTAGCCTGTTGCTTTTCTTCTCCCTCTGTCCCAGGTTTGTCTGAAAGCACAGGGAGAGATGTTGTCTGTGGAACTTGTAGTCTGAGTGGGTTGAGTAGCTTCTGGCTTGTGTTTTGCTTGAATGTGCAAATGTAATGGCTGAAAATGTGGTCATAAACGATGTTCAGTATTTAATGGTGTGTTAAAGTTTTGGGAAGATGCTGCAATAAATGGGCGAGCGCTGAGGAAGTCAGAATAAATGTACAGAACAGATGGCAAATGCTGAAGGCTGGTTTTTTAGTGATACAAGGCACTACGTGGAAATAAATGGGATTATGTAGGGGTGCATCAAAAGTGTTTGTTTTGTAAGCAAACCGTGGTTGGGAGATTTGCTTCTGGTGATCATTTGATAAGTTATTGGTGTCCACAGTAGAAGGACTGGGAGATGTTTCTCGTGTGTCAGACTAGATAACAGAAGCTTCTGGTGCAGTCTGTATGTTCTTGATCATACTGGCGTAACCTGGCACACTGAAATAGGCTTAAAAAGCCAGAGACATTCAAAAGCTTTTTAAAAGGTAAGAATCAGGGCAAAGTTGCAAGGTTTTCAGGTTTCACTGCATAGTTATTTTCTAAACTAGAGTGAGAAAGGTGCTTTCCAGAAATCTTGATTTTCACTGTGGCTACTTGAACTGCAAAGACCAGCAGTACAGAATACTTTGTAGATAGCTTGCTTTCCTCTCTTGTAAGAGCTGAGTAAAATGTCAGCCTGAATTTGTGCCTGCTGGGCTGTTTATATTGCAAATACATTTTTCACTTAAATTTTTTTCAATAGTTTACTTCAGATACAAGACTTGCATTTTGAAAATTGCATTTTTATGTTAATGAATGTATTTGGAATCCCAAAAATGAGTAGTGTCATAAACTAGGACATTAACTAGGTAACCCTTGGCAAAAACAATGTACTATTTCAGTAGATATTTAGTGTCCTTGAAACTAGTTAAAAGAAATAAAGAGAAATATTTAGTCCTAATTGTAAAATGAGTGCATGCTATGTGAAGTTGCCATAATAAAATTCTACTTGGAATTTGAAAAGCTTTTCAAATTAATTTGCAGGTGGACCTATGTTAATGGATACTTTTGCTGCAGTGTTGGTGTATGAATTTTCTAGGAAAACAATGAAATTAATATGTTGTCAAATAGCCAGTTCTGAGTATCGGGTTCTGTTTTTCAAGTGCAAGTCTCTCATACCAGCCACAAGAAGTAAAGCTGATGTGTTTTGTAAATTCAAACTGCAATAAGAGATGTTTGTTTTCAAGTAATGGCAAATAAGCAAAACAGAACTGCTGCTAAAGTATGTGAAATGAATTGGGGTGTATTGCAGCAGTATCTCAAACTGAATTTTGCAGAGCGTTAATTACTAACTAGATTCCAGAGGGATCTGTATATAAGCTAAACAATAGATACAAAAGAGCATTATGTGGAACATAACATGCCTCTAACCATTGTTTGTTCCACTTGATCTGAAGTTCCATATAACAAGATGCCATTTGGACTGGAGATTTACTGCATGCCTTACCTTTAGCAGTTACGCAGAAATTGTTTAATCATTTATAGTCACTACTCCAATTAGAAGATAACTAACTACTCCCAAGCTTTCTTTTTTTTCTGGAAATCTTTTTTGACACATGTATTGTTATAGCAGACTGGAGAATAAACTCACTGCTTTTGGTAGCTGAACTGAACAACTGAAGTTGCTTTCTTTGAATGCCTATGCATGTACAACTATAAGGTGTCCAATATTTTTCTGCTAGTAAATAGTCTACTGAATTAATTCCATGCTAAGATCTAGAGGATGCATTATTTTTTAATTAAATAACTTCAGAGAAATGTGAGTTGTGTTTGTATCCTAGTGCAAGGAATTGCAGCAACACAATAACAGGTATGAAAGAGCCCTGCTGCTTTCTGCAATCAGTAGGTGTTTATTTGTGGAACAAATGGCACTTACAGTTCATCAGAAGATGAATTTGCAATCCACATTTGAAATTCAGTAATATCTTTCATCTGTACTTGCAAATATAAATTGCCCTTTCCCGAATGGCTCACGCAAATGTCTGAACTGCCCAAGAAAATGGGTGCTAAAGCACATTTTTCAAGAAATAAGGAAAGCTGCTTCAAAACAATCTGCCCCATACTGTTACGGAGGAGCTGGAGCAAGGCTGCTTCGATTCTTCATCCCAACTTCTTCCAGCCTTCCTCTCTCCTCTCCTTGCTACATCTGCTCACGGGGGAACACAGCAGCGTAGGTGACTGAGCGAGTGACAAAACAGGCAAGACAAAACAACGGGGGTGAGGGTTGAGAAATGCAGTTGTGAGGCTTCCAGCCCTAGACAGGGAGGTGAGACCTGCTGGGGAACGGCAGAGCAGGCTAGGAGGGATGCTGGTGCCAGAGTGAGGAAAAGTCAGCTACTGGAGTGTGTTACAGCGGTGAGCTGCCACAAACCATCACAGTAGCTCATGCTCTTCCTTGCTCTCTGCATTTGTGCATATCATCTGGTGGTTCACTCAGGTCGATGATCAGTAACAGCGGCACGGAATAAATTTTGTTGCTGAAATTTGTGGAATAGTGCAAATTAGCAAGTTCCATCATTTTCTGTTCTGATACTGCTAGTGGGGCAAAACGAGCAGAGAAGTGGAAAAATGCTTGTAGCTTTGTGCTTGCTTCAGCTTTCGTGCCCAGGTCCTCTTCATCCAGTTCTGATGAGGACAGTTTGCTGGAGTTGAGGCAGTCTTCCAGCAACAGTAATGCAAACCAGGGACCAGGAGCTGAAACTTCCACCTACTCGAGCAGGAATACTGAGCCATGTTTTATTTCACTGTAGCCTAAAAAGAGTTTACTTTGATAACAATGCAAGTAAAACAGGTTGTTTAATTGAAGTAATCCATAAACACTTACTATGTATAAATCCAGGAATAACTGGGCTGTTAGAAGAGAGATCAAAGAGTGATTTTTACATTCACCATTGGATTCATTATAGAAATGCATGATTCATGACATTTCAAGTGTCATGTTTGTCTACTGAATTTGCAAATTAAGCAGACATCAATACTAAAAAGATGATGTATTTTATTGACATAAAGTAGCAAGTTATGCCAAATTTAGAATATGAACTAAAGAAATCTCACACTTGGATCTGAAAAACATAACTGCATTAGGCTTTATACTGCTTAGATGGGCATAAAATGGCTTGGACAAATGTGTGGTAAGGGTACCTGCTTGAAGTCCCTTACCTCCTCAGCTTCTAGCACAAGGAGAGGCAGATCTTGTTCGGCAGGTGGGACTCGCACAGGTGGGAAACCAGACCAGTCCAATTCTCTCAATACTTGTATGTGTCGGCACCTACATTGCTTGAAAGCCAGCTATTTCAGCCACTATATGTTGGGAGACTGCATATCAGTGTTATTTTTAAAGTCCTGACTAAGATTTATTAGCTTGGAATAGGGAGCAGACTTTGTCATTTTCACTATTGTAATGGTCTGGGGAAAAGCAATTTAAAAAAATCTGCCGTTTGTTTCATTCTTTATTGCCTGGCAAATGCTGTCAAGGGAAGGTGAGTGGACGCCCACTCATCAATACAAGGAGGTGATAAATATGTCAGATCATGTTTTGTGCACATTTCCCTTGTAAACACTTTCTGTTGATGTAAGTAAGTTGTTTTTTAAATTAGATGCATTGAAAGGCACAATTCCTCTCCTTCGCTGCTTTCTGTGTCTTGAGAAATAAATGTAGAGTTTTATAAGGACATGTCTCTGTGGATGCACAACCAGAAGCGTATCAGCATGAAGGGATGGCAGAAGGGAATATTATCCTGCTTGTATTCAGAGCAATTTTGGCAGGTTCTGAAGGCATAGTTGTGTCCAGATGCGTTAACTTAAAGGAAAAACTGTGCCCTTGAGGGGACTGGGAGACTCTGAGTGGTGATGGCTTGGTTTGGAGCAGTGTGGTTTGAGGCAGACGTACTCCCTCCTCTCGGGCACCGTTGTGGGTGCCGGGGGTCCAGGCCCAGACCCTGACTCCAGCCCGCGGTAGCCCTCTGTGCCGCTTCGAGCTGCCAATGGGTGCTTGCTCTGCCGCTGCTTCAGGCATCCTTTCGGTGAGGTGGAAAGTTATGCCTTTTCAAGCAGATGTTGATGAAGTGGTCTTGTAGGAAATGTTGGCTCTGGGTACAGCTCAATCCAGGAGGGAGAGAAGAACATCTTGGAAGCACCTTACGCAAGTAGCCTGCTGCATCTACAAGTAGGTAGGGTAAGGTAACTCTTCGTTTAATGGATAAGTTAACATGTTTGTGGGAAACTTTTAAATCACACAGTGGGAGGAAAGAGGAGTGTCACAAGTGACTCAAGACAAGACACCACAGACTGGGTTTCAGAGGTATGCAGTATTTAATTACTGTGCTGATATCAGCATAATCACAGTATCTATCCAGTGCCCATGGAAAACAGTTCTGTTTTTAAGTGCATTTGGGGAGGTCTGGATCAGGATACGGTCCACATCTGTGTTCATTTGCCTAACAATATTATTTCTGAGGTGTGACTAAATAACATTAAATATTTGTGTAATGTCTCCTACCTGGAAAATTCCTCTAACTACTGAAAATTGATTTAAAGCAGATAACTGCTCGGACTGATCAAAAGCCCAGAAATGTCAAAAGCTGTGTGTGCTCCTTTGTAAGCTGCTGTGAGGCGCAGGGTTTGGGTGCTGAATTTTTACCCAGAAAGGAAGCTCAGGCTGGTTGTTAGGGTATCTCGCTGCACCGGGCAGCAGGGTGCTAGAATGGACACGGGCCCATAAAAGATTGAGAGAGGCAGCAGGGTGTGTGTTACAGCGCACCAGCCACCTTGCAGCACCTGCCTGGGGGGGTGTTCTCACCTGTAGCGTCCCCGGTGGAATAGAGTGCTGCTGGGCAGAGCCTACACCAGTGATGCTCCCCAGGGACACAGGAGAGGCCTGTGGGCTGCTGGCTCACACCACAGAACTTGTCAATAGTTAGTTTGCATGCTGGGTGCTGACTTCAAGTATTTGTAACAGAAACGCTTTGTAGATTTCAGAGGAAATTTTGAAGATACCCAGTTGCCCTGGGAGAATGCTTTGAAAAAGAGAGAATTCTTTTAAGAGAATTAAATACTATATAACTTGGGGGACTGATCAGTCCGATAAATTTGAAAAGTGTCCATAATGTTAAGGCATAGCCACACTGATATATTTTAAGGTCTTTATTTTCAGTCTTATCGCTTCCCTTGCTGCTATTAGACCCTTTCGTCCCTTCCCCATGGATAGGAGCTTTGGTGTGATTGCAAACAATAAAACTCATTCTTAGAGAGGAAAACACTTTCCTCTTGTGAAGGATAATCTCTTCTTATGCTGATGTTTCTGCTCATGCCCTGAGAGATTACTGGAGGGTACTGGGAGTGTAATGTTTCCAGCACAGAACAAGCTTTCAAACTCATAGTTGTTGTCACTTACTAACTTCAGCTGAGAAACCTGACTATTGAGGCAATACATGGTCAAGGTGCGGGTGTAATTATGTGCCAAAGTTAGGAAGAATTTCTTTGCATATTAACAAATTGGTTTTTAAAGTTATTCCAAGGTCATTCTGCTATTTTAGGTGATGGAAATTAGCTGTCCAGTCAGTGTGAATTTAAAGGAGCACATTTCCCTTGCTCTTTACTATCACGAAGCACATCAGAACCTACAGGACTTCTAGGGCATGTATCATGTCTGGAAAGAGGTTATTTGATGTAGAAAAACCCGTTAATGAGTTTGTTCGTGCTTTCTGTTTATGACTAGTAATCTGTTTGTTGCATGATGCAAACAAATACTGTAGGAATATTTCTTTCAGCTGAGGAAATTGCCAGCCACTCTGGGTGAAATTTTTTCTTTCAGTGGTTTTTAAGTTAAGGACAGATGTAACAAAGATGAACAGTTCTATTGCCCAAATGGGACTTCATGCACAGCACATTCAGACACACACCCAGCATGTTTCTGATCCCATCAGGGAAAGACGCTGGTCTTGGATCATCTGACAGTGTAGCCATTGGTAGCCAAGATGTAACTCGTGTCATAGGATTATGGTCCAGGACTTGATCTGTTTTCTTTTTCTGTACCCTCTAATACTTCCGATGTTAGAAATCTTCCCCCAATTCTCAAAAATTCTCATAAATAACAGCACACGTTTCAAGGTACTATCAGCAAGAGGAAAAAGATAATCCGAAGCACAGACAATTCCCGAGCGGCAAAGACAACATGCTGACCTTCAAGGAGGTGCTGTTGGTATGAACACCTGATGGGTAACTGAGCACTGATATTCTGTGGCCTTCCATGTTAGTCATGTTGGAAAGCAGGCTTGTTGCTCTGTGTCCAGTGGCTCCTTTGGCTGGCAGGGTGACAACTGCAACAGACTGTCAATATCACATGCTCGGCTTTACTTTTTCCCCTTAGGGTATTGCATATTTAGCTCAGCTGGTAAGACCCAGCACACCTATACTTGATCTCCATTTGTCCTGATAACTACATGTGCTCTGTAGTACGCTTCTGGACTTGTGCTCTGGAGCTGCATTACTCCTCTTACTGCAAATACCGCTGCAGCAAGGAATGAATGTGTCATTCTAGTGGTTAAAATCTGTTATCTTGAACTATTTTATTTTTCTTGGCTGCTTGCCAGTACTATGCCAACAGATATCCTTGGGCTGTGACGCGCTCTGATTTCTCGTATTGAATTTTGGGCCCTACCTGAGGGGAAAGGATTACTCCATACTTGCCAGACAGGGCAGCAGTGCTTGTTCTCCCCTAGTTATACTCGCCACGTGTCCAGCTTGACTTACTTTAATTGTACTTTTTCTAATTCACAGCTGCATGCCAAGTTGAATCTTCATCTTTGAGTCCATTTTTGTTGCTACCCTTGCTTTCCAAATGTATCCCATGTAACATCATGTATTTTTGAGTTTTAATGCTATTTCACATCATCACACTGCATCATTCTGTGTTACCTTAACTTCCTGTCCTGCAACCTTTCTCTTGCAGTACAGTGTGTGGTGGGTTTTTTGTATGTGCCATTATGGCACATTGACCAACTGATTCTAGACTGTTACTTTATTCTTTTCAGTCCAACTCTGACCCTTTAATCAGACCTAAATAGATAGTTCGGTGTTTTATTGTTAGTCTGCTTGTGATCCATGACTGATGGCCACCTTTGAAGGCAACGATATTACAGGAGAATGTGCAGAACATTTAATTGCTCCTTGTCTTTTAACAGCTGTAGCTTTTTCTCCACTTCTTCCTGTAACTATTGCGAGGTCTGCTGTGCATTTTGACCTGTATAGCTAAAATAGCATTCCTACTTTTTCAACCATGGGATAAAATATCTTGGCTTAAAAATCACGTCAGATTTGTCCTCTTAACATGGACAAGGTACTTGAAGGGTCAAAGACTCCTACACTTGCTGTGTGGATTGCGAATGCTCACGAAAATGTGTTCATTAATATTCATGGAATGCTCTCATTCTGCAAACGTTTGTGTGAACAGTGTTTGTCAGAATCTACTTATTATACCTAAGCCTCCAATAGAAGTTTAACATCCTAGGCCAGTGTTTCTTTAAAGGCTGTAACAGGTTATTCACTTCATCACGCAGGCTGTTTGCCACACTTTGTGTTTAACTGCATGTCAGCCATAGGAAATCATCGAGAAGCTACAAGATTGGCTTCTCTATGGGAATTCGTGTCGGCTTGCACACAACTTCTTTAGCTAACTCTATTACTGTACAGTTATTATCAAGTAGGTATATGTGGTGCTGACAGCTCCTGACTGGAGAATGCTTTATTACATGGAAGTTTGCAAAGAAAAAACCTGAACATTACAACATGAGTCTTTTGTGCCCAGAAAGCTACATATCGGACAAGAATCCACATAATTAATAGTAATTGTAATAGTGTGACAATCGAGAAAGAATAACAGGAGATTCTGCTCATAAGTCAAGACCTCAATAGAATGGAAGAAACAGAGCCAGCCAGAGATGGATGATGGAAGAACACTGGCACTGAATAATTCATGAAAGAACACAGTATATTGCATGTGAGGTCTGGAGCCTTTTAAAGGCCTATGAATAGATGATAAAGTTCACTTAATTCAGGTAAGCAAGGGAGGAGGAGGATGGACAAAGTACATATGATGTAGCATAAACTATTAATAACAATTAAAAGATCCTATGTCATAGGTGAATGATCAGGAACAAAAACAGCTAAAAGATACATGTAATATGTAACTTTTAAGGAAACAAAAGCAAATATGACCTCTGTAACACCTTTGATCACTTAAAGGCTTGTTAGCTGCATGCTTTTGGCTCCATTTTGTGAACAATATGTGCATAGGATACTAAAACAATGTATGGAGCATAAAATATATGGGAGCAGTAAGTACTAGATGAACCACATCCCTTCCAACCCCTAACGTTCTGTGATTCTGTGAATGTGTAACAGAATGAACAAGTGTTGTGTAGTTTGAGTTATAATAGGAGGCAGGTGTGAGAAGAAAAATTCTACTTGGTGTGTGAATGTTATGATCTCATTCAATATTGCTTCAGGAAATTATGGTCATGCTCTTTAAACAGATCTTAAAAAAAGGAAGTCAGGCTATGGGGGATTGACTAGAAGAGATGTCTTGTGCCGAATGAGGATTCCACTACAGACAGGGATGAGTGTATTTCTGGGGAAAACATAGTACCGTAGAGAGACTGACTTGAAAGAACAATATGATTGAATTTTAAGGCTTGCCAACAGGATTTAGTCATGTACCTTTAATTCTGCAAGTTTCCTGGAAGTCACTTAGCTTTAACTATCAGCCTTGTCAGTGATCAGCCAGGTCTGTGCTCCCTTCTAGGGGCAGTGAAGAGGCATAACTGGCATTTACAAGGTCTGGTGGATGTTATGGGGCAGTCCCTTTAATTTGCTCAAACAGAACAAATCAAATAATTAGCACAATACATAAGTGTGGTGAGAGAGGTTTTGGTTAATGCTTTATCTATGCAGTTAGGAGTCTGCCAACTTTCTCCTGGCCAGCGAAGCTGTTGATTTTATTCTTACCAAGAAAAGTAGAAAGTAAGAAAAATCTTTGGTAAATGTGAGCAAGATTAAGCAAGTAACCTCTGGGCTGAAGAACATGTCCCTGCAGTGGTGTGAAATGGCAGCCCTGGGGTTTGTAACCCCCCAGAGACGGCAGCTGGCCTCAGCTGGTGAGAGTGGGGCTGCAGAGGGCAGGCAGCTCCAAGGCTGGCAGCACTAACACCTAACACTGCTTCCTGCTCTTTGGTGGGGACACCTGTGCCAGTAACAGGCCTTGGAAGCCTCCTTTCTTTGGGATCACTGCAGGACAGTTACCTTCAATGCAATTGTTCAAGAGTGTCTGCCTCTGGCAAAAGCCAAAAGCATACGAACCTGTTCTAAGAAACAGTAAGCATGTGTAGTCTACGGTGATTGGTACAGCTCAGATTTGATGAGTGAGGTAATATTGTGCTGACAAAATTGGGGGGGGTTGGTACCGACTTGGTATTCTGCTGCAGTGTGTCCTGGTATAATCAACAAGAGTTTTCATGAAGTCTGAAATTTACTGATGTGGTTATGATATGTCCTCTGTCAGACACTTGGATAGTAAACAGAGTTGATTTTACACTGTCCTCACTTTCTCATTTCTGATGTGACAGATTTGTGTTAATGTATATAGTTGCACAGTAGAGGTTGTCTCAGGGAAGTGAGAAGTTCTGGCAGATGAGTAAAGACCATTTGGGAACCATCAGTGTTGGGAGTGGTGTGTGGGAAATCATTTGGAAGCTGGGTATGAGTGTGTTGTTTCAGCTTTCAACGCTGAAGGAGCAAACAATATAGTTTCAACTTCCAGTTCAACTGAAATGCATGGATAATTCACGCTGTGTTACTGTTGACTGTCAACAAGTCCAAGAAAGTTGTGTTGAATGGGTTCTCATACAATTAGCGTTTTCTTGATTGTCTCAAATTACAAGAATTAAGGATAAAATGTTTCAGTTAGCTCATCTGGGGTTGTAGCTAAATGGGAGCACTAGCCTGTTGGTCTGCCTGCTACAACACCTAGAAACATACAGCAAAATGTTCCTTTTAGCAAGAGAGCTGACTTATTGCTGAAAGAGTGAAAATAAACATTGCTGTTAAGAGTTACTTTACCTGTGTACTGCACTAGCTTGGATATATGGGCAAAGTGTTCAGAAGCTGGTTTGATTTTTCAGTGCACATTTGTATTTGAAAAGAGTTCAGGACTAGTAGATTTCTTCACAGCATCATATTCAGCATTTTGCTGTGGTCATTTCTACTAAGGAGTTGAAACTTCAAAGTATACAGAAATAGCACGTCTAGAAAACAGGGAATCAGTCCCTGTCTAGGGAGTTAGGAAGGCATCCGTAATTATGGCAAGGTGATCACTGAAGCCACTTGCAGATGTGATTGTAATAGCAGATGGGAAAAGGCACTTAACTGAAGAAAATCTGTTTCTGTAACTGAGGTCTGCTGCAGGAGCCCACATTAATCCTAGCTTTAGGTGGAGATAAGCTTTTGAATAACCAATAGGACTTGGCTGGCAAGATGGTCTTTTACACATGTATATGCTAATGTAAATGTCATAATGCAAATTTAAGCACTCAAGAACATTATGTGGATTTGGGAAAATCCCTAAAATTTTAATTCCATAAGGAAAATACTATTTTGGCAGCACATGACAGAAATAATCCTGCTCCCAGATGTTTCATACTCTTGCAGCTGAGACTAGTCGCATGGTCTTCTTCAAGACAGCTGTAAAATAGCACAAAAGCTTCTTGGAATATGAAGCAACTCAATTAAACAGCACAGCAAAGAACCATGTCTGAACTCTTAACATTGTAAAGTCTTCTGGAGAAATACAATGGGGAACAGTTTCCACAAAGTTTTAAAGTATGTCAGTTAGAGGACAGTGGGAGAAAGCTATTGAAACTGAAGAGGGGAGAGGTAGTTTTCTGTAGCTTTTAGTGGATGCCATGACACTGTACATGCCTGTGGCCTCAGGCTGGGTGCTGACCACTGACTTGGCTGTTCTATAGCTGACATGGAAAAGTCTGAGCATTCGGACTGCTTCTCGAGCATTAAGACTTCTGTATCCTTCTCAAAGGAAGAGAAGTGAAAAATAATCTCACTACACTTGGTTAGATGTCTATTTTGTCAGCAAGTTCAAATGCAGTTATAATTACTCCAGAAAATGGATCTTAATGGAAATCACTAGGTGCTGAACACTTTGGAATGCGTTGATGTATTACTGAGAAGGTTGGGTATTATCCATTGCTCGCTCTTCAGAAACTGTGGGGAACCTTCAAGCAGAGAAACACTTTTTTAAAGCAGTAAGTAAATTTACATGTTTACTTTTATTGACCTGTGCTTCAGTGTCATAAATTGAACCACATGAGAAGTGTACATTACTGTTCATTGTGATCCTTCACTGTTGCTAATGACTAAATTAGAAAGCAAGGTGTGTAGGTTTTCTTAATCTAAAGCTGTGTGAAGAGAGCCTTAGCCTTTCTCCATCTGGAAGGTGCAGGAAATACCCTTCAGACTGGTTCAACTGCCTTTCATCAAGTGGCAGTAAAAGCTGTGGCTGCTCCCTCAGTGTACTTCAGGGGGTTGCTTTGCAAGTCCCCTGCTGCTGCTGCAGAGCTGCACTGCCCTTGGGAGCGGGTGCAGAAGGGTGGAAGGGATGTGGTGGGCAGGCGTGCTGATCCTCGTGAGCAAAGAGCAGACACGCTGCAGCAGGCCATCCCATGCCAGATCACATCTGCATGCAGCCCATTAGTGTGGAGATGGGCAAAGCACTGGGTTTGACTTGTTTTCACTGGGTTTGACTTGTTTTTCCTTCTCTGGAGATATTCAAGACCAGCCTGGATGAGGTCCTCTGCAGCCTGCTGTAGGTGACCCTGCTTCGGCAGGAGGGTTGGACTAGATGACCCACAGAGGTCCCTTCCAACCCCTACCATTCTGTGATTCTG
>Ga0065711_1030837_pt1 | contig 31264 bp, 12 predicted proteins | sample Hoacrofraction12_FD_59098 | JGI IMG/M metagenome (GOLD analysis project Ga0065711, IMG submission 59098) | Hoatzin crop microbial communities from Cojedes, Venezuela - Epithelial fraction 12 v2 (version 2) | ecosystem: Host-associated > Birds > Digestive system > Esophagus > Crop | place... | reverse complement strand
CCAGTCACCGCATCATCTTTGTAGCCCTCCGCTGGACTCTCTCCAGCAGCTCCTCATCTTTCTTGAACTGGGGAGCCCAGAACTGGACAGAGTACTCCAGATGAGGCCTCACTAGGGCAGAGTAGAGGGGGGGAGGAGAACCTCCCTCGACCTGCTGGCCACACTCCTCCTAATGCATCCCAGGATCCCATTGGCCTTCTTGGAAACCAGGGCACACTGCTGGCTCATGGTTAACTTGGTTTAACTTCTATCTGGGAGGAAAGAAGAATCTGTATTGTATTTTGTCCTGAATGACACTTACGGTAAACGATGAATGAAAATGCATTTTAAGTTGATTCAGATCCATTCCTTTAAAGGAATTCCTGTTGTTCACTTTCATTATCTTGTGATAAAGCGTGGTTAAGCATTTAGGGATTATTGGCACTGGATCGTGGGTAGCCATTAGCAGCTTTTTTTCTTGGAAAGAGCTGGCGTGATCATGTAGGAGCCTAGGTATGGCTGATGTTGAGATGGCATTTGAAAAGCTACTCAGATAACATTTCTTTCTCCTTATGTCAAAATAGTTCTAATCTATAACGACTCTACAGAAATATTAGTGAATTTGGGTGAGGGACACCAGAGGTTCCTCTTTATAGCTTTTAATTCCTCTTCTAGCTAGTACAGTGAAACTGGAGATATCCTCCAGCTGATTTCTCATGGGAATTGGCAGTATGCTGCTTCTGACATAGTGTGCTTCTAAATTATCATAGATTCTCCTTTTATTCATGTTGTAGCCCTAACTTAAATAATTTTACTGGTATAGGAACCTTGGCATAACTGAATGCAGAATTTACCTCCTGGACTTTTGTATGCTTTTAATATTTATTCATTGGTCTGTGGTAGGAGAATATTTGTCACCTTAACTGGATTTCTGGATGAGAATCAATGGATGATTAGTTTTAATTATAGTATATCAATGTCATACTATTACAATTTGTATCTAATTAAATTAATGTCGGTGATATACTGTAGTGTCATCACTACATTGTTCATGATAACTATAAATATCAAAACCTGTTTTTTACATTATTTACAGATTGATTTATCCAGTATAGTCTAATTAAGCAGGCACCATTTAAAAAGTGACTGCATATTAATGTTGGGTGAGGTACAAACGTACTGGCCCATCCAGCTCTGAGAAAGGAACATCTAATGTAGCAAGTAATACATAGATCACGTGGAGTGGACAAAGGATTGGACTAGGAATCAGGAAACTGAGGGTTTTTTTGCTGCTGCTGATACTGCATTGTAGGTTATCTTTTTCGAAATCATTTGCATCTCAGCATCTTTATTTGTCAAGTTGCTTTCTTCTTTGTGACAAATTGCTTGATATGGACACAAAAAGCTGCTATATAGATATATAAATATATATAGAGATATATAAATAGATATATATAGATATATAGATAGATATTTGTTGTCGTTGGTATTAATAGTGTGTTTTATTTCGAGCATGTTTTACTGGATCAGGCCTAAAGCCTTCAATAACTTCCAAGGTAAAGCTGTAGACACCAAGCTACCTGAATATCTGTAATGGTTGCCCTCAGCTTACGTCTCCTGAAATTAAGCTATTTCAACCGATTTCACGTCTGCAGATAACAGCATAAACAAATGTCAAGACAAATAGACCAAGTTGTTAGCCATTGACAGACAAAGCAAAACTGAATAAGGATACAATTAGTAATTTATATTACTGTCTCTCAGAATCATTTATTTGATTGATTTTTATTTTCTGTCACTTTTCTAGCTTAAAAAAGTGGCAAAATAGTTAACGTATGCACCTGCCTGTGAAGTAGTAGTTCAATATCTGCAGTTGGGCATAAGTTACTAACGGTGATCTACAGCAGGGATTTTGAAAGTTTTACCACAATCTGCCCTCCCCCCACTTTAATGAGACTCAGTCTGAAACTTAAACTATTAAACCCCAAACAAGCAAAAAAAAATCTGCTGGCCACTGGCAGTATGCAAACAAGTGATCTATGGGTGATGGTGTCCCCTTGCAGAGAAGTGTCAAAGCCACAGAGCAACTTGATGCAAATCCCATGCATCTTTTATCTGGAAAATAGCTGTTTCCCGAGTTCTCTGGCAGAAAGGCATTCATTGCAGGCTGTGGCTAGCCTTTGAAATTACTGCATTTTTCTCTTGTGATGACTACATCTGTAGGTGCTCTGTCTGCAAATAAGGTAAAGCTTGAAAGTCAGTTGAAGGTAATTCCCCCCAGCAGTCTTCTAGAACTTCTGAATCTTCATGATCATCTGGAGGATGAAGTGACAATGAAAGCATTGTCTTAATTTCTGCAGCTAAAGAAAATGGTCATTTTGAAAGCTTTGATTTACTACAAAGTATCATGGCACTCTAGTCTAAACATGGCTTCTTTTTAATGAGGTCTGTTAATTTACTTGCCTCTGAATTTTGTTGCTCATAGTTTTCTACTCTTGAAGACTAATTCATTTTAATATGATCTCTAAGAAGAGTTCTATCTCCTCCATTAATGAACTCTTCACTTGGATAGCTCAGAATATCCAAATCACTTTGGCAGCTACAGATATGAAACAAGGCATTAGTATTGTCCACATTTATTTCCTGACTCTTCCTGCAAAAAGTTTGCAGCTGAACTTTGCTGAGGAATGGTGAATAGCAAACATTAGTGAAATGAAATATCTGTCTACATGACAGCATCTCCATTCCCTTTCTGTCTGATATGTTTCTATGATGTTTTGTTGAATATAATTATAGGCTTCCCTCAGAGAATCCTTACCTGTCTGACTCTGAGTGGAACTGGAAAAATGGTTTTGTGGACAGAGCCATCAATGCGTGTCTGGAAGGGGAAGAGATTTGTGAGACAGAAAAATGAAAATGCTTCACATCACTGTCACTAGGAATATCACGAATAAGTGTCTGAGATCACTGGCAGAGCTAGCTTTGTGTTTATGTGCGTTTTGTGGTAGCTAAAAAGTAGTTCTATAATTCCTGAATTTCTGTTTCCTCAAAAATGGAGAATAAGAAATGTGTGTGTGAAGTTCATGCTTGGAAAGGTTCGGTAACTAATAAAATTTCTACATGATTTTGCAAGAAAATTTGAGAAGATGGTTTCCTCCACTTAGAATCTTAGAATCATAGAATAGTTTGGGTTGGAAGAGACCTTTAAAGGTGATGTAGTCCAACCTCCCCTTCTTCTCAAGGGTTACAACCTGAGGAGACTGAACAAAAGTTTTTTTAGAAAAAGCAACTCAACCCATCAAGGATGGGAAGCAATGCAACATGGAACCTATTTGATAAATACTCACAATGAATTTTTTTTGTTTTCTTTACAGTACTTGAAGTGCTCAGAAAGATCTCCAGCTTTGCTTCCCCAAGTTTCACAAGAGATTCAGGCAGAGTGACTGTGAAAAATTTTGATGTGTAAACAGTTTGTGGCCTCACTTTCTCCTTGCCCCGCTGTACAAGAAATCCCATGCAGGGTGCTCATCTGCTCCTGGTCAAGGACAGGCTCCAAGTCTGCTGATGCTGGAAATACGTCTTGCTCTGAGCTTTATGTTGCCTGGGACTGGCACTTCTCTGCCAATGCTGTTACTACTGCCTGTTGTCCAGACCAAACCAGGGAAAAGAGGTAAGAATCACAATACTCGTTCTTGTTATATGCATTTTTCCTTCAATTCTGTATACAAAATACCCTCTCTAGTCCATTACATTCATCGTGTTTAGACATACTTTGTTATGGTCGATATCTATTACCTTAGATATCTGACTATTGAGAGCAAGGAGTGCTGGCATTTGTCTTTGGCAAACAGAATTTCCTGCTGTTTTCTTCCTTTTCTGCTTAGATGAAATATTATGGCTTCATAGACAGTAAATTAAATGTCAATTGTAATTTGGTATCTACACCAGGATGTCTCTTTCTGTCCTAAGAACAAACCTGACAGAAACCTTCATGTGCTGGCTGTATAGAGAGCTATACGGGATGATAAATCAGTTTTCAGTATGTCATCACAAATGGTTCAGCACAATTTCTTTATGAAAGTTTAGGATTTTTTGTAAGTGTTTTAAAAAGAAACATGTTTTTATACAGCTAGTGAAGTCAAGTCCTGGAGCTTCTTCAATCATGTAAACATGTATCTAGTTTAGATGATGGTGTGAAGTGCTTGGTTCCTAAGGTGTGTTTGATCACAACATTACCATGCGAAATGCCCATAACTCCTTTTTAAAAATAGAGCAACAGTAAAACAAGGTACAATAGGAAAGTGATAACTTACGATACAGGAAGAATAAAGTCTAACCAGAGCTGATTTTTAATCCATATCACAAAGCGCATCTCAGCTTTTTTCTTTTTACTAACACGGCTTCTACGAGGCTGTCAGTGAGGCATCTTCAGGTGTTGCATCGCATCCTTGTGCCCACGTTCACAGGAACATCTTAAAATACACCAAAAAATGGTTATTATATTGTTAAGGAAAAAAAACCCAAAACACCCCTAAACTGAAACCTTGGTGTCATAAGGTAAAACGTAACCAATATACCTAATAAAAGAGGTGTCCTTCTTGAGGAAGATATACTTTGGGATATAATTGGCATAACGGCTGAAAATCAAGCACATGGTCATCTGGTGAATAACTTGCCCGCTTATACATTAGCTGTAACAGCAAAGCAGCGCTTAAAATAATGTCTGTCCACACAGAAAAATGTCAGTGACTGTCTGAATCAATAGTGACATTTAGAATTGCAATAAACTACACAGCCAACCAAAGTCATCGTATCTGAGTAGATCATAACAGACTTTACTCATAGCGGACTCAGTAATGTGCAGAAATCCTGAGATATCTAAGTCGAGGGGAGAAATGATTTTTCTTTAGCTAGTGTTTATTTTGTCATTGTTTTCTCAGCCTCCTTAAGTACATGTCAACATTGACCATTAGAGAGATAAAAGAGCTTGAGTAGATCAGTATCTGACTGGAATGCTGTCTTCAGTCTTTCAAAAAAGAGAGATTAAATTTGTATGCTGGGTTATTCATGCGGTAAATAAGATGAAGGAGGAAAACAAAGTCTTATATAAAATTGATAGTATTTTCAGAACAGAAACATGGGAGTTAATGTATTGGATCAGCGCAGTGTCTATGTAGCCTATAGCTGTCACAGATAGAGTTTAAGCCACAGGCTTCAGAGGCAACCTAAACAAAAGGCAATTGTAGTCTAAGGAACTCTAGGGGGAAAGTTTCTCCCACCTTCAAAGACAGGAAAAGCTCTAGAAATTTTCCCTGAAGCACAGGAGCTTATGTGCCTTCTAAAGCATTTAAGGGCTGAGGTTTTTGTTTTGAATTTATAATTACAACCCTAGATATTACTGATATTCTTGCAAATGTCTAATCTGTCTATAACTCCTCATGAGCTTTTGGACTCGCGGATATACTGGGTCAAGAAATCCCACAGTCTGACCGTTCATTTTTGCCATTAGTTTTGAGAATGACATCTAGTGCTCTTGGAAAGAAGAACGTCAGCTCACTAGCTTTGTTTCCCATCTACAAAACAGGACTAGCAGCACAGTCACCATAATAGTGTCCGTCAGAATATCCATGTCCTCAACACATCCACCACATCTGTTGCTAAGCTGTGGATCCACCCAGAGGCAGAGGGAAGCAAAGTGCCATTCCTGAATTTATGCACCAGGTCAACGGCAGCCCTAGCAATACAGCCCTGCCCACCTAGGCTAATAAGCTGCCCATTAGACCCAAGTCTTTGCCAGCATCTGCTAAGTGATAAACATGACAAAGTATATAATTTATCCAGTAGTATGCAGTAAAGCACTGTACTTTGTGGTTCTTTAATCTCTGATTTTTATATCGTGTATGAAATTAACAGAGGAGGAGTGAAAGCAGTGAATGTAATGCAGACGTCTATGCTGATAGATGGTTTATAATCAAAATGTAATGTGCCAAATGAATATACCTAGGGAAAGTCAAGTGAGTATTTTTTTTTTTTCAAGTTCATGTTCTTCCTATCTGCCTAAAGGTGACTGCGATACTGAATTGCATAAAACGCATGCAGATTCATATTTCCTGACAACATATTTACATAAATGGAAGTTAAAACAAAAACCTTCCCCAGGAAAACACTCTGTGCCCAAGACTATATTCGCATTCATTTTAATTTGTTCACTTGTGACTGAATGGGTTACTCCAGCCTTGACTACAGTAATTAATAGATGACTCTCCTCCCTCTTATGAGGGTGTAACATAAGAAGCTGTGTAAAATGAAAGAAGCTTTGGAAGTGTTAGTGGCATGAGAGGAAAATCTAGTCCCTGATTTGAAGACTGCTGCAGGTGTTTAACCATCTGTATCTCTCCAAGAAGTGAAGGTTGCTAAGTGACTGGTATGACTTGTCCAATACTGAATCAACCAAACTGTTTATTCCTGCCTCTTTCTGCTGCTGAGACCAGTTGGGTGTTGCATGAGTGGGTCCTGAATATGCTGATGTCTGCTAGTCATGATGCACACAAGTGCAGCCAAAACTAATCTTTCCACATAACTTCAGCCAATAGTTTCCCCATAGATTTTCTTAGAGGTTGTTGAGAAATTCATGGCAAGCATAGCTGGCTCTCATTATGTTAAACAGCCCTTCAACAAACACCTGAAGGCAAGCAAATAGATCTGTGTGTGATGTAAGTGTGGGGGCTAGAAAGTTTTGCTTTTCTGTAATAGATGGTCTGGGAAACAGTACTGTTACTAACCAGCAAATGTTGTTTCCTACAGTAATATTGATAGAGAAAATTCCATTCTATTCACGATCAACTCCATCCATATTATAAATGCTTAAGGAATATGCCCACAACAAGAACTTTATATCTATATTCCCAGTGTCACAGTATGCATTACAGGAATGCTTTGCGTTGGCAGTTGAGTCCGGTAGTTAAATGAAGAAGGAATGAGGATCTGACTCTGCTCCTAGCTGTGCCATGTACCAGTGATCTTGTGCTCTGCATTGGAAGTATGAATGCAGCAATACCTGCCTTGCTAAACTGCTTTGAGAAGTCTTGTAACGAGTAGAGTATTCATACTCCTATCTGGTAACATACAAACAAAGTTTTGTTTTATAAGACAGTAATAGAAGAGAATAACATGCATATATTTTGATGAGGTGATAAGATGTGGCTGCTTCTCTCTAAAATATTCATAGCTAGGGATACCTTTCCCATCGAGTGACTGTAAAAGCTGATGTAATGGAGTTTGAGATTTACTGCCTTCCTGAATAGTTTTGTATGAGATTTTTTTTTTTTCTTAGTTTGCAGCTCATTACAGAATTGTTTTTAAAATGCAGGTGTAGCTATTTAAATGCAAACAAGATCCCTGCTTATTCAGAGATAGCGTAAAGGTGGCTATTTGTGAAGGATCTTGTAGCAGTTGACTTTGAAAGAGAACTGGGGGTGGGGCAAACTGGGTATTCTGGAGAGGGATTAAGATTGGGTGGAATCTAGGGCTGGACCTGAAGGCACCCCCAGGAGGGAGTGGATATTTTTACTGGCTCTGAACTGAAATCACCTTAGATGTCTCTTGAAAGATATGGACCTACAACAGCCTTCTCTCTAAATTGGAGAGATGTGGATTTGATGGGTGGACTGTTTAGTGGATGGGGAATTGATTGGATGGTCACATCCAGAGGGTAGTGGTCAATGGCTCAATGTCCAGATGGAGATCGGTGATAAGTGGTGTCCCTCAGGGGTCCATACTGCAACCAGTACTGTTTAGTATCTTCATCAAAGACCTAGACAGTGGGATCGAGTGCACTCTTGATAAGTTTGCAGATGCCATCAAGCTGAGTGGTGTGGTTGACATGCCTGAGGGACAGGATGCCATCCAGAGGGACCTGATCAAGCTTGAGAAGTGGGCCCGTATGAACCTCATGAGGTTCAACAAGGCCAAGTGCAGGTCCTGCATCTGGATCAGGACAATGCCGCTATCAATATAGGCTGGAGGATGAAGGGACTGAGAGCAGCCCTGCTGAGAAGTACTTGGAGGTGCTGGTGGATGAAAAGCTGGAATGACCCAGCAATGTGCGCTTGCAGTCCAGAGGGCCAACCGTATCCAGGGCTGCATCCCCAGCAGTGGAGCCAGCAGGGTGAGGGACCCCTCTGCTCCACTCTGATGAGGCCCCCTCCAGCAGTCCCGCATCTAGCTCTGGAGCCCTCAGCACAGTAAAGACATGGAGCTGTTGGAGTGGGGCTAGAGGAGGCCACAAACGTGATCCGAGGGCTGGAGTACCTCTCCTGTGAGGACAGGCTGAGAGAGCTGGGGCTGTTCAGCCTGGAGAAGAGAAGGCTGCAGGGAGGACCTTAATGCAGCCTTCCAGTGCTTAAAGGGAACTTATAAGAAAGATGGGGATGAACTTCTTAGCAGGGCGTCTTGCAATAGAGAAGGGGTAATGGTTTTAAACTAAAAGAGGGTAGATTTAAACTAGATACAAGGAAGAAATTTTTAACGCTGAGGGTGGTGTCTGGCACAGGTCACCCAGAAAGGTGGTCGATGCCCCATCCCTGAAAACATTCCAGGTCTGTTTGGACGGGGCTCTGAGCAGCCTGATCCAGTTGAAGATGTCCCTGCTCACTGCAGGGGGGCAGACTAGATGGCCTTTAAATGTCCCTTCCAATTCAAACTATTCTATGAATAAGCTAAAATTGAAGCCGTGCACTAGAGCTAGGTCTTTGTGCAAGGCTTGTTTGATGCTAATTTCCAGTCTTTATCTGAAGTCATGCAGTACATGTTCTTGGTGTGTGGGCAACCTGTTATGAGACCTGTTACGAGACTATTTTATGATTGCACTTGTCAGTTATGTCTAACCTTTCATTTATTAATCTACCAGGCCCATAGCTCCAAGCTCTCTTTATTATTATCTTTTTCTTCCTTTAATATCTTGAAGTATAGAACATGTTCTCTGGAACTATATTCTCCAAGATTATGTCTTTTCCTGCTTCCAAAAGGCTGGTAATCCTAAAGCATTTCCATCCTGGTTTGTTGAGGCACATGTAGGCTTATGCTGTCTTTAAATTAACAATTTATCATAAGAAACTCCTGAATCTTCTTGAAGCTGTAGCCGTGGCTCTCTTCTTGATTTTTGCCAACTGTCTCCAAGCATGTTCTTTTCCTTAAATATTTTCTTTTAGTGTTTGTCTTATAGTGTTATTATTTAGTGGACTGCTTACCATTCACCTGAAATGCCTGTAAATAATCTGGTTTATGGGAATATTTTGTAGTAAAATGTACTACACACGGAGGCCTTTTGGCAAGGGTACAAAACAAGAGTGGTAGTTTCATAATCTCTAAATGTGAAAAACAATAGAAGATAAATTATACAAGCAAGTGTATCTCAGAACCTGAAAGATTACTTGTTCTGTGAAAAGAGATGTTCTGAGTCATTCTTGGTGTGTCTACACTCTAGAACCCCAACGGTGTCTGCGACATTCACCACAGCAATGCAGAGTTCAGTCCCGCTCCAGCACTAGTGTTTGCTCCCAACCTCACACTGCTGCTGTGCACCCTACAGAAAGTGCCGTACAGAGTGGTTGGCACATGGTTGAGAGTGCAACACGATGAACCAGGAGAGCAAATCACAAGACTGCTTCTTCACCTTCCTGTTCATGAGCAAATAGGCCAACATCTCTTCCAAAGGCACATGCATTATAATTCTAATTAGTAATATATATAAAATGATTTGCATACCTAAAGGAAGAAAAACTCCCTCTGAGAAACGCTAGAATTACCAGCTTAGGAATAATAAAAGATGATTCTCTGAAGCAAATCTCATCTTTTCTGTTGCAATTAGCTGAGGTTTTTTAAACTGTTTATTCTAAGCCTTTCAATGTCTTGTAAAGTATCAAGTGGCTGACTCTGTACTTGGAATCTGTATACAGCTGATTTCAAATCAAAACAATTTTAAGTTTCTACTTAGATCCACCAAGTTGTTCTGATGATGCAAACTTTGAGCTGATGTTATGTCAAGATAAACTGACAAAAAGCAAACCAGTACCCTTATTTTTTTACATATTTCTCTACATTATGAAGACTGCAAGGACAGAAAATCTGTCATTTTGTGTGTCTGTGAAGTATCAAACACCTTTTCATGATTCATAAATAATGAATAGGAGGAGTATTTGTTAAAATTATGTTGCAGGAAAAATCCCTGGCATTCATGTAATGTCTTGCATGATCAAGTACTTTACACACGTAAGAGTTTATTTGAAACAGAAAAACAATATTGAGACAAGTCTATTAAAGAGCCCAGAGTGAATAATTATAATATTGAAATTATACATACCAGTGTTTCAAATTGCATTGTAAGAATGGTATACGTGATCCATGGCTATTAATAGAGTTTACTGGACAGAGCAATACCCTGAGTTCCACTTCTGTGCAGTTAAAATCTGGCACGGAACATGAGTGCTGCTATAACTGTAGCTGTTTGTTTTCTGTTATGAGATATGGAATGTTTAACATATGTTGAAACAAGTCATATTTGTAATCCAACATGTATTCAGTCTTTTAAAGCAAATTTGTGGCAGAAATATGTCTAATCTAATGGCAAGTAACTCAAAATTCAGCAGGAAAACTGCAGATTCAAATACTAGCTCTGGAAAGATGTTCAGAAAATTGCTTGAGGATCTTTTCCTTCTAAGCTTTTTACTGTGACAGTAGTCTTTAGTCTATGTTTGACAGCCTTGGAAAACAGGGTCCTGCTCTGTGGCTAGCACTCTGTGGAGCTATTTTCATATAAATAGACTATTTAGAGGTATGATTTCAGATTATTTAGATATTAAATTATTTCCTTTTAAACCTGTATTGAAATCTCACAACTGAAGTGCTGCACAACAGAGTGCATCAAAATTCCCAGTGACCAAGTTCTTCCAGAGCGTAATGGACATAATGGATGAAGTGCTTTAGCCCATAGTACGGTAGACAAGGTGTGTGTAATTTATAAATTAATGTGTGTATACATCTACAGTTACATATGTGTATGTATAATAATTCTTCAAATGTAAATGAAAACTCAATTAATGTGCTGTGACTGTCCATGTTCTACCACGCAAAATACTAATCCTTGTCATAATACATTTTCATATACAACCATTGTTTTACCCACTGATCTGTGATATATAATATATAGCTTCTAATTTTAATATAATATTTGGGATCTGAAAATGCAGATAAATAATTTCCATTGTTTCTTACCAAAATATGCAAGCATTTTTGCAAGAAATATAGATAGTTTTCTTCATCCTGATTGCCGACATGGGAGATAATTTTCTAGCTTTGCTATAAAAAATGTTGCTAGGTTATTTGGTTGTTTTGTTCAGGGATATCCCTTGAAGTTAATTTTATCAGATAATATCTATGAGAAGACTGAGTATTTATCTTCAAACAAACAAAAAAAAAAAAAAAACAACCCAAAAAAAACCCAAACAAACAGCACAAATACCAAGCCCACCCGCAGCACATCCATAGTTATTTGTCATAGTGATGCTCAAAACGGGAAGCAGCCAGTGACTGAGCCATCCATCAGTTGGACGCAGCACATATTTGTCATTATTATGAAAATGTGGATTGATGGCCAGTGAATACATTTCCGAGTTACTGAGTCTTCCACTGCTCATACCTTTGTAAAAGGGAAGCGCCAGTTTCTCAAGGTCGTTATACAGGGGACTATCACCATGGTCCGAGGTTTGAACTGGCAGAGAAAGCACTCAGATGATGTTGACACTGGATGCAAGTTTGGGAGGTATCACCGGTCCTGTACAAGGGGAGAAAGAAAGCAGAATTACCTGAAATTAAGTTGCTATTGTTCCAAGTGCCTTACTGTGTCTAGTCCTCCGTGAATGGCTTTTCTTTTATTGGGAAGTTTACTGAGGAAAAAAATACGTAAAATGTAACTTCTGTCCTTCCGCAAAAAGAGGCAGTGCCCAGGTCACAGTCTGTGCAGCAATACAGTTTAGCCAAGATGCTTGTGAAGTAGTACAGTTGTGTACTTACGAGCTTGTCATGTGCTATCCACTCTTTCCTCTTAGTTTTTATTAATTCAGGGGGACGAGCACAAGTATTTCTAAAACAATGGTGTTTTCCTATACATGACTATTTAAAATACATATTGTGATAAGAATAAAGCCAAGAAGCTGTGGACTATCTAAGATCATAGGAACAAGAATCTGTAAACAAGCTCATCCAATATATTGTCAACAGGAGATGTATATTTATGGTGAAATGGCTTTCAGAGTAAAAACTATTGGGTCCTCTTTTTTTTTTTATCTGCTTTCTGGTAGAGGAGTGATTTAAAGTGAACTTCAACTCACATTTCAAATAATAGATGACAGGAGCTCATCCATTTCAATATAATTCATTGCACTGCATATGTATGGGAGATATTTTAAAAGAAAACTAGGGAGTTATATTTCCAAGTGAGCCACTAGATTTTTAAATGTTGATTTTCCTCCTCACTTTCCTTCTATTAAGTTTATTGGCTTCGCTGAGTAGAAGACTGCACTTTTGTGTTAGATATTGCTCTTTGTCTCGTCTTTGCCACACCAGCTCTAGAGCTGGGGCTGCAGGGTAGGGTGATTTTTGGTTGATTGGTTTGGTATTCTGACTGTTGTTTGATTTTGTTGTTGTTGTTTTCTCAAGTATTAGTTTCCTACTTTATTCACATAATGTACAATTCACTTACTTGAAGAGCTGTCAGTGTTCAGCGCTCTCCTCTTCTATGTGTCTGAAATACCTGATCTCTAATTCTCTTCAATATCATAAAATGGAAAGTAATTTTTTTTTTAATAGATTTCAGAGTTGGGTGTTTGGGGAGGGAATATTCTTATTGATCTATTTGATATGAATCTTGGATAACGACATTCCCTATTGAAAATAGTCCTTTAAGTGTTTGAGAATCATGGATGAAAGTCTTCCAGGAAAGCCAAGCCGAGGGTTCTGGGTGCTTTCACAGCCTGGTACTCTGCTTGGGAGTAGAATCTGGAACCTTTAATTTTTGTTGGGGACAGTCGTCCAGACTGAAATCCCAGATGCAGCAGAGGATGACTGCCTCACTTGAAGTGAGTCAGAGGCTGTTCACAGGTTTTTGTCCTAATGGTCATGAGGTCCTCGTCCATTATTTCAGAGATGCTTCAGTATGATTTGGACATGACATACGAGGTCCTTAATGCATATGCTGCATATAAACCAGAGCAGATGCTAGCATAAAATGTGTCAGAGTTGCTCTAGGAGAAAAATCAGTCTTTTGTGGTTCCAGGCAGTTTTCCTACATGAACTGAATGTTTTATTTTTGGAGACGACTACTCTATGACATGAATGACAGATATGCTTTCTTTTTGAAGAAAACAAAGTGTGTAGTCAGTGTTTTACTTCCTAGTGAGCTACAAACTTGTAGTGATCTTCGGCTGATGAAAGCAAAAAGAAATTATTTTAAAACTATGAGGGTCAGGGCATTTTGGCACGGTCGAATTGAATGATATCGCCATCATAAATTACTGCACATTAGAGTTGGCTGGAAAGGCTTTCATAAAGACATTCACAAAACCGAAAGACATCAGAGTAAACAGCAACCTGAGACCTGGCAGCCAGTGAAACTTGGGGTAAGCAGGATATAGGCATCAAACCAGCTTAAGTGACAATATTCTCTTCGTATCCATTTGTTTATCACCTGTTCTTCTTAATTCCTCTTTCAATTCATTTCCCTGCTTTTGGGAAAATTCAAATTTAATAATGCAAACCTGTACAGAAAAATATATGAATACTCATGAGAGCTCATGAATTATTGGCAAAATCGAATTGAGTCAACATTGATCATGGCAAAAGGCAAATAAATGTACTTGTGAAAAAATCAATCCTAACTGAACTTTTTTTTTCCTTGATCACACATAATTTGAAATCATTTTGATGAAAAAATAAATAGTTGAAGGATATAGATTAAGGAACACAAATTTCTTGTCTCTACAGTTCTATCCTTGGTCATGAAAGTAGTGTATTTTAAAACTCTAGAAATATGAGAGGCTTTAAAAGGATCTCTAGAGTTAAAATTTAAATTCAGGGATCTCAGAAAGTTTGCAATGCGTTCAGTTTGTGTAATTCTAGTCAAAGTGTCTTCTGCCTCCTCTTTGTTATTCCGTGGGAACTGACTCACTGTCTGTAGGGAACATTTCCATGACTGTCACAAGATGTTCAGAATGTGATAACTGGCACTGGTAAAAAACTTTGACACAACCATGTCCTGTCAGAAAATACAGATTAATCAAAATTTAAGTGTTTCTCGGGGATACATAAACTTCTTCTGAATTATAGATGGAAAAATGTGTAAGTTAGTAGATTCAACTTCATCATTGCATTTCACCTCATTCCACTTAGACTTTTATATATTGTCCCTTTTTATTATCCTTTCAACGAAATTATTTCATGCTTTCAGGACTGTATTGCTGACAATTTCTGCTCACCTGAAAAAGTTGAAATTTTGTTGTTTGTTCTGGTCTGACACACAAGTTTTTCTCCATTTCTACTGGAATGGAAGTTCTGATTTCCAGTTGTGGTCTGGATTTCCAAATCTATTCTCAGTTTTCTTGTGATCAAACCTATCCCCATGGAAGATTGATCTAAATCAGTGCAACTGGAACCAATTTAAGTCCATTAAGATGTTGCAAAAACTTTCTGCAATAATCTTATGAGGAATTTTTGCCTCACATATGCCGTAAAAGGTCATGTTTCTTGAGCTAAGTCCTGTATTGCAGCAGTCCTTAAATCAGACTCCTAAAATTAAAGTTGAACTCGGAAGAAGTGAGAGAATTTTTCTAGTCCTGCCAAAGGAAGAATATGATGAATCGTCTCCTGAGGTTTTGGAAATTTCCTGTGCACACATAACCCACATACCAGTCTTTTTCTTATAGAAAAGAGCATACGTGGCTTGTACGTTTTTTTTTCCAATCATATTTTTGTCAGCATACACATTTCAAACTCAAAAGAAGCTGCAAGAAGTAGTCTATGAACATGTTTATGTGGGTAAATTTGAAGTAATTTGCATTTCAGATATTTGTGTGCAGCTCTTATTGATGTTAATGGGATTTGCGCACAAAAATTTCATCACAACAGAATGGGAATACATTCCTTGCTATAACTCTCACTCTCCCTTTCATTTGGGACCTTTTTATATTCAGCCATTTATAATTTATTGTCCCAAACTGGCTTTGAATCTCATCAATGGTAACTTGAAAAATTACATTAATCTGTTTGAGGTGAATTAACCTCTTTTTTCCACACTGTTGGCCCATGAGTCAAATTTCCTTGATAAGACACCATCACTTGAACTGACTGGTGAAAGCACTAATGGTTTTTTGTCAGTTGTAGGATTTCTGAAGCAGATATTTTTAAATTCAATCCGGGAGTCTCGTTTTAAAAGAGAATTTTTAATTATTTAGCACTTTTTCCACCTAGAGAGAGCCATGGGAATTTTTTTATTATTATTGTCAAATACCAAATGGATTATGTCAGTCTGCTGAATAATTTTTTTCACTTCTCTTTCATGTGTGCACTCATTTCTTGACTGGGGATGTGATCGGAAGTTGCCTGGGGTCGTTCACTTGAACAAAGGTTGCTTTAGGACTACTGAATGTGATTATTGGCCCATGCACACTCTCCTCCTGTGTACAAAGTCGCAGGAAATGAGATGAACCTGAGGAAAGCCCAGCGGCTCTCACCTCCAGCCTCTCTCAGCATTTACCCCACTCCAGCGGCTGACAGAGGTTGTAACTAAAACCACAAAGAGATTTAACCATGGGGAAAAAAAGGCCTTCTTTAACTGTTGTTTCATAAACAGTTCCTAAAGAAGGAAGTCTAGAGTGTATTCCAAGTTGGTGTCAGAAATTATGGCCTTGTCTTTTTTTTCCTGAGTACACATTTACCTCCAAAAAATATATAGCTACAGCTGGGAGGACTTCTGTAATTTTGTGTAGGCTCATAACTTTTGAGGTACCGAAGAAATGTAACACATCTATTACAAAAGCATTCAAATCGTCCACACATATTCTAGTCTTGGATGTAATACACTCATACAATCTTCAGGGTTTTTTTCTATTTTTATACCAAACTTTGCTATTTGTCCATGTCCTTCACATTCCTCAGACCTGCTGCTCTTCACCTCCTTTTTGTTTCAATGTCTTTACTCTTTCCCCTTATTTTACCCCCTACTCAGTGGACTTAAGCCTTTGGCTGGTGGGCGTGTGCGCCGGTGCAGTGAAGGAGCTGCTCAGGGAGCTGTGCAGGCACTGGTGGGTTGTGCACAGCTGGGGTTAGGTAGCACTGAAGTGTGGGCTTTCTAAATTGTCATCTAAGATTTGGGTGTGCCAGGAGTCTTCTCAGGTTGGCATGTTATTGGACGCATTCTGGAAATATTGTACTGTAGGTTTTGAAGTAATAACAGGAAAATCAGTTTGTAGCTTCCACTTCTAGTACCGCTTCTTCAGGAGGATCTGTTCTGTTTAATCAGGTAAAACCACCCACTCCTGCTGTGTTTCCATTTGTAGGATAGAAGAAAGCAGAACAAAACACATTAGTAACTTCCCTGGGAAAATGTGTATAGCAATCTTTTCGATCTTAGTACTGTAGCTTGCAAGTAAATCTGGGAGGCATGGAAGGAGTTTACATAGGGTATGATCCCAATAGTTCATGTAATTAGCAAGAATTAACATATATTTCCATTAGGCTGAATTTTTTGTTGCTACTTTTTAGACAGCCTGTATTCTAAAGAAAACTGAACTCTATAATTGAGCATAGAAGTGTGGCATTATATCATATTCAAGGTATCTTGGTGTTTGACAGAAAGATAATTTTAATTGCGCAAGCTGGTATTTGTTAGCCTTTCGAGAGCATTCCTTGGGTTTCGAGCCTCATTGTTTTTCCTGCTGCTGCTTTCTTTGGAGGAAAAGCTCAAGGACTGCATGCTAAAGGACGTATTTTCTGCACTGATAATAGTTACGTTTCTCCCATATAACTGAAGATACATTCCGACAGAATTGCTTTTATTTTAGCTGAGGAGCATCACAAAATGAAAGCGAGCAAAACTACATTTTTTTCCCAAAAGAACATGGGATGAGCCAGGTTCTTATCATTGTGCACTTGACAGTATTGTCTGGACTTGGGTAAAATGCATGTAAACTACTCAGATTAAAAAAACTATAATTTGCATCTGTTTTGAAAAGAAGTAATTTGCCATCGCATAAGATAAATGTGATATGCATATCTCTTCTGCAACAACTTCCACTGCAGTCAGTACAAAATGGCTGCTTGTCTCTGTAACTGAGGCAAATCCCTGGTTATTTCAGTGTTTAATATAGTGGAAAAAAATGAACTAGTTAATCAGCTACACTTATTTTTCTAAAACAGATTTTAAACATTTTCTGACTTCTTGTTATAGAAAAGAATAACTTTCCCAATAAACAAGTAGTCAAGCAGTCCAGTGATAGATTTCCTTCTTTCTGTGTAATTTCTGCTCTCCACTCAACCTTACTGGGGTGTTTGATCCTGTATCAATTATAGTAAATGTCCGGCTCTCTTTTGGCAAAGTAGAGAAATTTGCTGAGTCTCTTTGTTCCTCGCCATTTCTGCTTTTAAGAGCATCCCGTCGACAGGAGCTGGTGCTCCTCCATAGTGCAGAGGGACCAGCTCTGTGAGGGCTGGCATGATTTCTGTGTTGACTTCAAGGTTTCCAGAGGTAGAAGGGCTTTCACTGTGGGAAGGATCTGTCAAACTTTCTTACACTTTGAGATACATGACCATCCACCTGAGCAGTACTGCATCTAGGCTATCTACAGGGGACAGAGGCTTGGTACACCTGGAAATTGCCTTTATAGCTCTGTTTCCTATTTCTGGTAGTCCCAGGAAGGGAAAAATGCTAACCTAGAGGAAAGCCTCTCTGAGGACTGTGCAAGGTTATGTACGAGTAGGGGAAAGCGCAAAAGGACAGAAGTGACAGAGGAACACAGAGGCTAGAGAGCACTGTAAATATCAGTGACATGTTAAATATCAGGTCTGAAAAACAGTAGCCTCACTGTTTTGCAATGTGCCCTTTCTGGACCCGAAGGGATGAATCGAGCTTTCACGTAAAATGCTGAGCTCTCTTCTTTAGCAAAACTTCAGCAATGCATAGATCATTGACGAAGTTATGAGACCTAGTTTAAAGGTGGTTGAGTCTGTCTGTCATGCACTTGTGGCTAAGCCATTTTCATACGGCCACAGTCAGTGTCTGACTCTTATCTGGCACACTAAACCAAGTGAAACAAGAACATGAGCTAGGAATGAGAATGTAAATGTGATTTCATGGCACTGTGATCAAGGAGACACAATTCTTTATTCATATAGGCTTGAGAGAAGGCAATGTCAGAGGAATGAAAACAAAAATACCCTCAGATTTGTTTGCATAACATTGTTTCACCTCTGTCCATCAGAACTACTGTTCCCTATGCCAAACCACATCACTTGATTACTGCAGACAGGCTGTGTCCATGGAAAAGCCATTCCGTGTTCTTGGGTTTTATTTACTCTTCTAAAAATAGAAACCTTTTATTTTTATTTTCCATATAAAGATGGCTATTAGATTTTAAAACTTTATGAACAAAATTCTGCCCTCACAATTCATTCTAGTACTAAATATGTCAGTTTTTTCAAATGTATGATTTAAACATTCAAAGTATTGAAAAGTATATCTGGGCTATTACGGGACCTTTAAAAATCTGTTTGCAACAAGCTGATTTTTAAAATATTGCTTTAGTGATGGGAATATTCAATTTCTTTTTAAATTATTGACATTATTTTAGGGGCAGTGAAACTCTTGGCTGTCTAAACTCAGTATGTTAGGTTCAAATGCAGCAAATGTCAATAGTAGACATCGCTACAGCCTCAGTTGCTGAACGTTTGCGTAACAGGCATTTTTAAATAGGCCTCCTTGGTATCAGGAGAAAGGCAAGAGCCACAGGCATCAGAGGAGGTGAGTGTTGGTGTTGGTTTGAGCATGTCTTGCTGGAATGGATTTCTGACGCACAGAAGTCCTGTGTGTTGGCTAGGGCTGTGGCAGGGGCCCTTTTTTGCCAGTAAATGGATTAGCTGGATCAGGACTCAGTGGCATTTGTTTTGGTCATGTTCTTCGCAAATGGAATATTGGAGTATACAAATCTTGGAGATTGTTAGGCTGCTACTTTTCAGTCACGCTAAACTCAAATGGAAAATGGATCTTTTTCAATCCTGTGCAGTCAGGACTCGGAGTGTACCAGCTTCCTAATGTGGAGATGAAACAAGCACTCCAGATTATTCAGAAACAATAGAGACTCCGCTTGTTTAACACATTGATAAGAATGTGTTTAAAAAATAAATTATCTACTAGCTGCTGGGATTGCTTGAAATTCCATTAAACACTAATGAGAGAAGGCATCACAGACAAATTAATAAACACCCTACGCCCTAACCTAGAAAATACCAGCCTAAAACCTTTGATGCTAAACTGATTAAAATGAGAAACATATTTCATGTGAAACCACTCAGCATATTTCAGTGTATTAATTGAGGCATAATGAAAATGGAAGATATGGCATAGAAAAGGAAAAATACACATCATAAAGCAGACAGTAGTCCTGCAAAACAATCCTACGCAAATGCAGCCTTAGTTTCATGCATATAAGTAAATCCATAGCACTAGAAAGAGCATAGAAAAAAAGAATATATCGAGATTTAAGTGCATTTTGTTTGATGAAATCAAAGAGGGGGAATTTTTTTCAGTGAGTTTGTGCACGCATTATAAGATCATCTATTCTTTATACGTATGAAAAATCTCCCAGTTCTGCATCTCCTTTTGGTTCTGAGATAGGTTTATAAGACAGCTTGCATTGGGATGAGGGGAAGGTTGAATGGAAACAGTGTTGGTTTTAAAAGACAAATCTAATGTATTATAGCTTGCTTAGATAAGCATAAATTTAGAAACAAAAGAAAGAAAATAAAACTGGTTGCAGTAAAGAAAAAGGAAGATTCTGGTGCATCTGTCTAAGGCTTATGTGTGTTCAGTACTTTGCCATTCAACAAAAAGCAGTTACCATAACAACCATCATACCTTGTGGTAGCTAGAGATGACGGAGATATAACACAGCTCCTAAAGAAACTCAGCACCAGCTTGTTGCACAGCACAAAAAATCATTCTGTGTATGAGGATTCCCAGCCCAGATCATATCATCTGAATCCTCATGCAAAGGAGTCCTGGGCACAGGTATTTGTCCCTCTGATGGAGAGGGAGGTGGTGCCTGCATTCATGTCTCTTGCAGGAACGTAGCTGGGGAAGTAGAGATAAGCTGGCAGGCAGGGAAGGGTTATCTTCTCCCGCCTGGAGCAAACAAGACTATGGCTCCAAAGTAAGTGTCTGCTTCCGCAAGATGTTTAGTGTAGCCATGGTTGGAAAATCAGTTAGTCTGGCCTGGCTAAAGAGCTGTGAGAAAGAAGGGAGGCCCTTGGACTAATTCAGAGTCAGAGCTCCCTCTTGGACACTTCTAATGCCAGATGCACTTCTGCACATCTCCTTCACTTCAGTTTGGCCATCGCAACCTTTTCAGCAGAGAGCTCCCTGCCTCTCAGCCCTGTACAAAACCTCATTCGGGCAAGAGCCTTCCATGAGATTTCGTGTGCGTGTGCGATGATCTCAAGCACAGGTGCTTTTGCAGTCGCAGCACTGTAGACCATTTAGAAGGGGTCTTTGGCATTCACATGTCTATTCATCCAACATCTGTCACCTCAAAAAAGTACTGCTTTGTGTTAAACTTCATCCAATGAGATATATGTGCAGAGATAGTGTGTGATTTGGTATGGTCATGCCCTACAAGTAAAAGTGTCATCAGATCGTGATACAGAGCGCATGAAGTCTGACTGAAAATCTTCCACGCCTGCAGTTGTCATTATCTGCGGTGACAATCTTGCTGGCATAGAGAGCCAGTAAGCTGTATGTGGAGAGACTGTTCAGGCACTATATCTATTATGCATCATACCCATTCATCTTCGCTATGTATTTGTGATCTGTGCATAAAACTTGGGCCCTAGACACTAGTAGCTATGAATTGAGCTCTTTCAAATTAGTATTTAAAAAAAGCACAACCCAACCAAAATCCACAACATTTTGTGTGTGTGTGTGTATATATGCATTCCTTTATTTGTGTTCAGTTTCTAATTTTTTAAAAAGTGTTTGGACCTCTCTTTCTGTAGGAACAGTTTGAACTCAATTATATGTGTTTTTAAACAAAAGTGAGTGATCTCAGTTATCTTTTCAATGTCAGCAATAGAGGGCCTCAAAGTCATTGGTTACCACGTGGCAATAAAATCACAATCTTCATTGCAGCCAGGTCCAGATCCAAAGCCTCTTTAAACCAGCAGGAATCTGTGAATTGATTTCACTGGACCTCACAGCAAACTAAATAGCTGTTCCACTTCATCTTCTTTTTGACCATTGTTTCAAAGTTCGTGTTTAAATATATTCTTCTACAAATGAGAAATAATTTGTTGCAGCATTTGGAAAACTGGTGTAAAATGTCTGTTGTTATCTGTATGAATCAAACCTGTATCAGTGAGGTGTGACACAAAGCGCAGAGACTTGTTTCATTTAAATCAGCAGGAGTGGGAACAGCCTGTTACTCATTTTTGATGGAAAGGGAAGAGGAATAAACACTCCACAGTGAAAAAGACAGCAGTAGAAAGTAATAACCTGTACCCCAAACAACAAATGTGTACTTGGAAGTGTCTGAAAGTAGGCTTTTCTTCTGGTATTCATGGATCTTACTTTTTTCCTAGCTACGGAAGGTGATAATATTTGGTGGTGCTAGAAGTTCTGTTTTCGGTTAAGTAACAGACTTCACTTCAGATTTAGCTATTTTAGCAGCAGAATATTATGTATGTTATTTTAATAGATGTGTTAGCCACAAACAAAGGATTTCTGCATCTTTAGTTACATACTGTCATCAAATAGATTGCAGAGTAATCATACTGTATTGACAAGATGTGAATTTGTTTATTCTGCACTGATTCATTTTTTTTCCCATCAAGTCAGTTCAGTTTCTGAAAGACATGGAACTAAGCATGTTTTAATATTTAAAAATAAAGCACGTAAATCTTCTGGCAAGAATGATGTATGCTGTCCTGGTTACTGCATGCTTACCTTCACCAAGCTGTCCGTATGTTAACTGAAAAATCCCAACACTTCTATATTAAAAGATATCATGAATGTCACATATTTTTCTAGGAAAAATTTGCATTTGTGGGTACAATATGGTATAAATGTTGTTAAAATGTTTAATGAAAATCACAGGATATATTGAAACTGAATCCTCTTTATTTCAGCCTAATGGAGCAGAGGGCTTTGAGTAGTAAAGGAACTGAGAGTGTAGTGTAATTGTGGTACAGATTGCTTATCTGTGGTGACCAAAACTTATTATTACCAGTGTTTGTTTCAATAACAGGCTTTTAATTGTGTTAATTGAGTTTATGGAAAATAAAGACTTTTTTTATTAGGCCTGGTTTGCGTCAGTGGTAAAGATAGTTTCTGAGCACAGGCACGTTGATTTAGACAAATGAAAAATTGTTTCCCAGTTTTGCACCTTCACCCAGTTCTGAAGGGACAGTTTCTTTTGGAAAGGTAGTACATCTCTGGTTATAATTTCTGTAGCATTCTTAATGTTTCTGTGTCTCTGTTCTTGATTGGATGAAGCCAGAAGCATAGAAATGCCATGAGACCAGAACCTATGCAATATGTAAAGCTTTGTTTGAAACCGTAACAGTATTATAGCCTTTGTTTTGGATTCATCCTAGTTTGTGCTAAAAAATCTAAGCTAGAGCCAAGCCTGAACCCCTTTTTCAGGCATCTAAAGCAGCACTAAGTAAAGACATGAAGATTTGGTTGCTAATGATACCTTGGCTTGCCAGAGTAATGCAATAAAACCCCACAGCATGGAACTGGCTTAGTGTCTCAGAGTACGTAAGAACCAACATTGCAGGACTCTCTGAAACAAACAGTAATACATTTTTCTTACATCTTTCTCATTAACTTTTTAAAGCCTCTGCTGGCTTTGTGGGCTTATTGCAGTGAAACTGGTCATGGTTAGTGGTTGTCCCAATGCTGTGGTTTTGCTATGTTTTTCCTGCTCCTTTCAGCTGGTAAATTCTGCAGAGGTGGATTTTTCCAAGTTCATACCCACCCCACGAGGTTACACCCATACTGAACTGATACCTTGCAGGGGCCAATGCTTTCCTGCATGACTTTGCTCGAGCTACCTAGGGAAAGAGTAAAACATTACTTGTCAGGAATAGCCCTATTCCAAGGATGGCTTTTGGTTTTTATTCAGTGACTTATCAAGCACAAGGTCTACTTGAGCTGATCATTTACTTTTTAGTTGATTTAGTTGATTTTGTTTCAAGACTGCTTTTTCTTTTAGTTTGACTCTTATCATTCTTCCATCCATTTCCCACACATAAAGGAGAGTAAGAGGACAGCTTTTCTTCCACTATTGTTCTTCTCTGTTGGACTGAAGGACCTCTGAGACATGGTATACACTTTTTTCCAGCTCTTAACACCATTAGTCCTGCATTTTGCTTTGCACTGTAATACTAATAATAGTACTACCTATACATGGCAAACAGTTTTACATGGGGGTATGGATCTTTTTAAATGTCATTCTAAAGAGACAGGTGCAGCCAGCAAAAGAACTAGAAGGAACATTTAGAAATGTACAATAGAAAATGAAGGAAAAGAGTGAATAATATGTCTGTAATCTATTTCTGTCTGGGTCTTATTGATCTATGATGTTAATATAGTTCAGACTCTGTCTGAATTTTAATCAAGCTCATTCATGTGTTTTTGTCATGTTTTTTGAGAGATGTTGATTTAATGTTAATTCAGTTTGATGTGGGAGATGGGAAAGCAGAGTTCTGGTAATGGTGAAAAGTTAACCAAAACACCATTACTTCCAAAACAATGGAGAAGCTGCTGCCTCACAGATATGCAAGTAGCTTTGATGGATGCTACAGCAGTGATTCTACTCTCAAGCTTTATTTGCAGCAAGATAACCCAACTGAATGAATAATAAGCTATGTGGATAATGCACACTCGTGTGGAAGCCACACTGCTTGTGCCCACTCCCTTGCATGCATATGATAGACTAAAGAGTGTGCAGTAACACTGCGTAGGAGACGCACTAATGCACCTAGCACTGAAGATGCTTGGTCCAGCATGACCCAGGAGGTCTGCAAACTTGAAGTGGAAGGGAAATTGTAAAGTTTGGGTTAGAAAGGTAGTAGCACAGCATGAGAGGAGCCTATCCTGCTGTGTAGAGTGGGAGATCTTGTCATTGCTTGTCAGATGAATCCTACATGTCAGTATGTATCATAGACTGGTAGGTTGGAAAAGACCTCTAAGATCATCAAGTCCAACCATCAACCCAACACCACCATGTCTACTAAACCATGTCCCGAAGCGCCACATCTACACATTTTTTGAACCCCTCCAGGGATGGTGATTCCACCAGTGCCCTGGGCAGCCTGTTCCAATGCCTGCCCACTCTTTCAGTAAAGAACATTTTCGTAATATCCAATCTAAACTTCCCCTGATGCAACTTGAGGCCATTGCCTCTCCTCCTATCTCTAGTTAGTTGGGAGACCAACACCTGCCTCACTACACCCTCCTTTCAGGTAATTGTAGAGAGAGAGATCATTGAACAGGAGTCTTTCTTTTATTCTGGTTCCCAGGTAACTGGCATCAAAATTTACATTTTAAATGAAAGGAAATAATTGTGGATAATCCCTTCTAATACAATTTGAGTTTTAAATAATTTTTTTCTCTAGTGATATAGGCTTTATAATAAAGTATGAGTGAAGCTTGTAAAATAAAGAGAAGATGAATATAAACTTTGAAGAAGCCTGATGATCTCCAAAGAATTTTGAATAATAATTTGTAGTAGTCAGATGTGCAGGTTTTAATGCCCATTTACACATATTAAGCCTGCAATTCATGCACAGTTACAAGCAGACTCCAAACATCTTACAAAGTCCAACATGTTTGCCTCCTGGTCCTTTTCATTAGCTATCATCAGGTTGTTACAGCTAGGTTAGGAAAAAATGAATACCTTATTGTTCTTTTCAATCTATAATACTTCTTTCTACTGCATGTCTGTGGTACTTAAGTCAGTTTAGCACAATTTAAAATTTTTATTATAATTGCAGTAGGTGAAAGCAGTCCGTTAGTACTAGCACAATCCGTGTACTTATGTGAGGTGCTGAATTTCTTCAGGAGACTTCTAAAAGGAAAAGACTAAAAATTCACTAAATTACCCAAGATTGGAGGCATTAAGGACTACTCTATGCAGACTGCATCTGCCCAGCCTCAATCCACAGCACAGGGCTTTCCTTTTACCATTATCACCTGCTCTTCTCAACTGTGCTTGTTGGCATGGTAAGCAGCACCATCTGCTTCTCAGAAAATGATGTGTCTAGACATCCTTGAGTACCATTCAGGAGATCATCAGAAGTGCTGTAGATTACAGGTCCCTGTGTAGCTCCGTTGTGGGGAAGAAGCAAAGTAAGCCTTCCCACTGCTGAGTCGGTCAGGCTGCTCCCAGACTTGTTGGGCCACTGTGACAGCACATCCTGCCCAGGTTTGCTGGGAGCAGGCTGCCTGGTGTCCTATGCAAGGAGCACACAGTGCCAAATTGTGCTGCTGCGCATGGCCAGTGCCTTAGTGATGGAGTACAACAGAAAAGATCTTCATAGGAGCTTAAGCAGGCTTTGGTATAGAGTTCATTTTTCTCCCTACCTATTTCAAACAGAAAATGCTCTTTTACTGTTTTCCTGTAATCAGCTAAAACTCAGGAGATCCTCTTGAGTTAAGGTGGTATCGTTAACTGGGTATGAAGAAAGAGGCACTGAATGTGCTTTACTCAAAGGAGTATGGACACGTGCATTTATTTTTAACATAATAGGTAATATAATTAGATGTAACATATGATGTGGAGGCTTTCATTTGTATATCAATAGAAGCTCTATCCAATATAATTGATCAGTAGGTTTGAGGGTTGGCAATCTCTTTTTGGAAAAGCTTTGATACTTTTATTGTGTAAGATCTGTAGAGACTTGGTTTTCTTTTTAATCTTTGGCAATAGTGTCACAATTTTCCATTTGTACCTAGTCTTTATTGCTGAACCCACACGTGTTCTCTAGATGCTTTCCTGCATATCCAAAGTAAGTTAGGGACATAATGCAAGGCCCTGGAATGTCAGAAAGAGGGTTTTTTTTCCTAGCTAGTAGGCATTGGAGTAAGCCTCTGGTGGGCAATTTAGTCAGATGCTTGTTGAGAGGTGCTTCATAGCCTGAACCCATTGCACTGTTGCACTGCTGTCTGCCCTCATGCTGCCTATTAATTTTTAGACAGAGTTTAAGTTGTTGGTTATTGGTCTAATAAAGCTTTTCAAGGTTTGGGATCTGTCCGAGACTCTCTCTTGGTGAGTGTGCTGGACCGGTGATCAGCGATGAGGCATGAGAATGAGTGGTGTTTTCCAAGCAAGATACTCAAGATTAAACTCCCTATAGAGTGTTCACATGTTAGGACTCAGCTGGGCCAAAATAGCATGATCTTTTTGAACGTGTTGAACTCAGTGCAGGGGGAATTTATACTTAATAACGGTTTTAGAAAGAATGATGGCACATAAGTGTTTATTACAGAGTGATAGGGAGCTTAGCTGATTCAGACTGTATTTCCAGTTTATTGTGTTTGAATCTGGAACATGCTGAACTGGTCTTAATACTGGTGTAGTGTTTTGACTCATCCTACTTTTAAGTGGACATGCACATATGAGCACTTACAGGTTGACAAACACCTCTTAATAAAAAGTAGCTCTCTCTGGTGTGTGTGTTTCTCTAGGCAGGGCTTTTCTTCTAATGGCTTCTCACAGAAAGAATCATAAATTTCCCTTCTTGATCAAGGCATGAAAATCTCTGCGTTGATTCCCTTGATAAATGCAATTCGCAATCATGATCATTTCTGGTATATTGCCGTGCCTGTACGTTTAAGTTGTGAACCTGTATAATAAAATATAGTTTGATCTTGGTGTTTCTGCCAAATCTAGTTATGTGGATGATTTGCTGACACATTTCAATAGCTGGCTCTCAGGAATGCGTCCCTGTAAATCCTCCTCTGTTGTTTGTTTGGCCAGTGATGCTGTTTGTAAATGGGACGCTACTCCGTGCGATCTTGTGATCGCTCTTCAAACCATGATACGTTTGCTCAGTCTTCAGCTGAAGGAAACAAGCAGCCTGGGAAGTATTTTATAAGGCAAGCTGTATCTCTTCAATATTGAAGACACAAATCCGTAAGGAGTGCAACTATTCTGTCGCTACGATGCCAATTCCCTTTTATGACTCCCTCAGTAATTACTGAGTAATATTTATTATGGAGCAACGCACAAGGGAATAAGTGTTTTTTTTGTAGATGGGGACCAAAGTGAAGCTTAGGTGTTTGATAGCAGTCAGATATTCTTAGTGAGTTCATGAATGTTCCTGATGTAGGACAAATTAAGCAGAGATGGATTTTAAAAGCCTTCTTGTGGAAAAAAATGATAGCCAAAAGTGTTTGCAACTGATGCTAATCTGGGATGCAGAGCACAATTTGTTCTGCCCTGCAAAACTGGCTTCTGTTTCCCCGCTGCTCTACATGCATTTCCTCTGGCATGAGGACATTGCATTAAATGGGCTGAGTTTCCATCAAACTGTTTTGACCTGATGGGACAGTTGATATTGAAAACATGTACGTAGGTGTTAAACTCTTCAGAGTTTGGATACGATGTCTTTGGATAGGTATATCCTAGCACAGTGGGACTCTTATCTCTGGCTCAAGCTTCTAGGCCAAATACAACCAAGAATAATGCCTTCTGTTTTACTGGCACAGGCAGTTCTTAAGGCAGAAGAGACCATTAGGTTATCCAGTAAATGCACTGGGCTGTTACTGCCTTCCAGAGACCCGCATAGATGAGGATGATAGTGCTCGACTGAGGATGGAAGAATCAAACTCAGGTCACACTAGTACAGGCCTAGGTGCAATAAATACTTTTTCTGAGGGATAAAATCCCTTCTGTGTAATTATATTTGCCCGTTGCCGCTGGCCTTGGCTGGGATTTCTAGGTCTTGTGATAATACTGATGTTATTAAAACTGGCTACAATCTTTAGAAATATGTCCTGTGAATGTAAGCAAAACCTAATTGGGTCTCCCCATCGTTTCTACTTTTCCTTTTCAAAGGAAACTGTACGGTGAAAATGCAGAATGTACATACGTGCAAATGTGCGTATTCATTCTATATATAAACTCATATAGTTTATATATATTTTACATTTTTATTCTAAGCACGTATGAATAACTGAGCATATATACATATACATGCATATGCATGCTGTATTTATTTTCCTTTTCTGAAATTCCAGCAATGTGAGTGTTAAAAGCTTTTTTTTTTTAAAGTAAGTTAAGACCTCAGGTAAAACCATTAAAAGCAGTTTAATTGAAAAATAAATGACTAGACTCTTATGCCTAAATGTAGACTACACAATTTTTCATTTTTGTTATTGAATGGCATAAAGTTTGGAGAGGCAGCTGAAAATTTCAGCCTTTGCTCAGAACTTTCTGGCAAGTCTCAAGCCATTAATATATTTTTCACAGTTTAATTATATTTAATGTTTTAGGGCTAAATTAAATGTGTATGATAAGCTTTTAAAATTCATTGATGCTGTCTCATTTTAGTAAATGGAGGGATGGAATAAGGCCCTAAGCTTCAGTCTACGTACTAGTACTTCACTCTGAATATCCATGCATAGAGACAGCAGTCTCATTCCCCTCCTTCTGTAGTATATGAATATTTTATGAAGCAGAACAACACAGAGTCAATAGACAATTTCATATTATGATCATAGTGACATAAAGCCTGGTACTTGGCATGCTTTTAATTTCCAAAACCTCAAAAGCCTCCTGCCTGCACATGATTCAGGTGAGATCTTGCAGCTACGTTCTTATTATCTCCAGCCATTCAGCTATCTCAGAGTGAGTTTCTGCAGGGAAGTGGCGGAAGCATGTCTGGCTACCTGCAAACCAACCTGTGCGCTCAAGTATGCACGGTCCAAAGTGCTCTGGCAGATAAATCCCAGCCAGACATGAAGGTCTATGCCACCAGCCACCTGCAGTGCTTTGTGTGGTGGAATGACTGCTAGACGAAAGGGAAGAACTTGCTTATCTGGGCTACTGATATCAACATGTTGTGAAATGCACCGGGCTACATGGCTGTGTTTATAAACATCATTAACAATGCTTAATTAAGGGTATTTAAGGAGAGGATTAATTACTCTGAGCTTTGAAGTGCCAGGTAGTTTGCAGAATGAAGTTCAGCATTTGAATCAACAGGGCTGGAAATGAATTGGGCTCTACAACGCGCTATATAATTGCTACAGATGTCTGCGTGACCTGACAAGCCAGTCTTCCCCTCTCCTCCTCAGACACCTCCGAGTAGTCTGCAAGTTGCAATGTTGAGAGAAGAGATTCTTCTCTTTCCCGACTTGAAAGGAAAAGCGTGTTGAAGCAGAGGACCCAATACAGTGCCACTGCCCTGCTTAACCTGTAGTTAATGCTTGTTTTGAGAAATCGAGCAGGGCATAGGCTGTCTACTAGTTCTTTTCACCAGGATGAAATTTCAGCTAATGTGTTTAACTTCCATCCCTCTTTATCTGATCGATGATATGTTAGAACATAGGAGCTATGCTTGGGTCAGAGCAGGAGTTTCAGTATGTCAGGTATTCAACCTTTGACAGAGACCACTAGCAGACACTTTGGAAAGAAATACAGGATTCAGGTAAGCAGGGAGAGAACACCGCGTGGTATATACCCTCACAGGTTTTTTCCATGGCACAACACTCTGTTCAGGTGAATTCAGTTATTTGACTAATATATTTTTAGCTCTTGAAGACAAAAATGGCATGGAGAAATGAAAAGTGTTTCCTGTGCTCAGAGAAGGATGCTTACTGCAGGCAGCATTAGAGAGCTCAATTTCTCTGCCCCACCTTTCATCCTGGCTTTCTGCCTAAAGCACACAGCTCAGTAAACTGTCACAAAGACAGCAGCACTTTTAGTTTGCAAAACAATCCACAGTTGTTGGTTTCAATTTGATATTTGTTTTGCTTTGGTCTTTTCATCCAATATTTCTGCTCTGCCGCTGTTGGAGGCTTCTTTTCCGCAGGGCTGCAGCATGTCTTAACATTTTGGCCTTGGTTGTGACATGTGTGTACTGTGATTGATTGTGTTCATTAGGAAGGTTGACTGTTGTTTGTTTCTCTATCAATAGATACATTAGCAAACAAGATAAGTGAGGACCAGTAGACTTGCTATAGTAATTACTGTAGGTTCAGATAAAGCATGTAGCTTTGGAGCCTCACTGTAATGAATCCTTGTTGATATGAAACAGGAGATTCATTATATATCAGATGTTGAAATCTCTCCACAGCCAAATGGGAAGAATCGCAAAAGAATAAAACACCTAGTTCTTTAGGGCAGTATGTGTAGCACTTCAAATAATGAGAGCACAGTTAGTGCACGGCACCAACTTTTAGCTGAAGCACACTTTTTTTTTGGATCCAGGGACATCAAACTGTCTCACAAAATTGGATCAATTTTGATGAAATCCTCTTATTGGAAAGAACAGCTGCAGCAAAATTTATTTTACACCAGCACAAAATATTTGGACAGTGTTTCTTAGGCCTTCCCCTTTTTGAGATGTTCTTTTCTTTTACTTAAAATACAGTTAAGTCCTTGAAATTAAAACAAATTTTTTTCCAGATGCTTTTAATGTGCTTCACTATTCCTCCCATGCTCTATGTTTAAATTTTTTCCCCCAAGCCTGGCTCAGCATTCCTCATGCCTGTTTCTTCATCTCAAGCTGTTTCTTTCCACTGGCTCCCTTGTCCTCTCCTGCTGAACGGGAAAGAGCAATTGCAGAGGAAGTGCTGCTGATCCCAGCACGCTCAGAGAATGTCTTTGCCAATCTGACAGCTTTGGACTTAGCTGTGCTAACCAAGCACTCTCACAGTCTTGGGTCAGCCAAATGGGAGCAAGAGTTTTGTTTTGTGTTAACAAAAACAAGCAAAGGACACATCTCCACCCCTCCC
>Ga0065711_1030832_pt1 | contig 31267 bp, 16 predicted proteins | sample Hoacrofraction12_FD_59098 | JGI IMG/M metagenome (GOLD analysis project Ga0065711, IMG submission 59098) | Hoatzin crop microbial communities from Cojedes, Venezuela - Epithelial fraction 12 v2 (version 2) | ecosystem: Host-associated > Birds > Digestive system > Esophagus > Crop | place... | reverse complement strand
CCTGCCATGGGCAGGGACATCTTCCACCAGACCAGGTTGCTCAGAGCTCCATCCAACCTGGCCTTGAACACTGCCAGGGAGGGGGCAGCCACAGCTTCTCTGGGCAACCTGTTCAGGTGTTTCACCACCCTCATGGTGAAGAATTTCTTCCTAATATCTAATCTAAATCTGCCCCCTTTTAGTTTACAGCTGTTCCCCCTTGTCCTATCACTACACACCCTTGTGAAAAGTCCCTCTCCATCCTTCCTGTAGGCCTCCTTCAGGTACTGGAAGGCTGCAATCAGGTCTCCCCGCAGCCTTCTCTTCTCCAGGCTGAACAAGCCCAACTCTCTGAGCCTGTCCTCGTAGGAGAGGTGCTCCAGCCCTCTGATCATCTTCGTGGTCCTCCTCTGGACCCGCTCCAACATGTCCATGTCCTTATGTTGGGGGCTCCAGAGCTGGACGCAGGACTGCAGGTGGGGTCTCACGAGAGCAGAGTAGAGGGGCAGAATCCCCTCCCTCAACCTGCTGGCTACGCTTCTCTTGATGCAGCCCAGGATACGGTTGGCTTTCTGGGCTGCAAGCCCACATATTCTGGGCTGCAAGTGCACTTTTCTGAGCTAATGTATTATAAAAGCAAGTTTAATCTGCTGAAATCTGGGAAAGGGGTAGGAATTGCTGCTACTTTTCCTCACAAAAACCTGAAGCTGGAGTTGGACAAGATGGCTCAGCGCATCCCACTGCGAGCGAAGGTGGGGTCCTGCCCTGTGCTGAGCCAGTGCAGATTGCTGCACCCGCAGAAAAATGGCTCCTGTCTCCTTGTGGTTTTTTGCTGGCTGGATGATCTAAATAAACTTCCCGAGTGGGCAACTCAATATGTGGAAGAAGAGGAGAGACAGACCAGTTTTTCATCAGGAACAAGTCGTTAGATTAGCTCAGCGTTGTTGTCTAGAGGTGCCCCATATCGCTTTTGAGATGTGTGAAGGTGTTCCAAGCTTACACTGGAGTAACAGAAAAAATTTGCTGAAATACAACAATTTGTGTAAGAGGCTGCTTCATATAATGAAAATAGCTTTTAATGTCCGAGAAACACTTCACAACTGGTTTTTCCTAACAACAGCACATATGTATTAATTAATCATTAGAAGAATATAAAATTTGTATTACATATTCACATAGACAAAACAGAGAAATGAAAAACTAAGATCCCATACCTGGAAGATAATCCAGGGTTTTCTTCTCTTCTGCGCATTTGACTGTGCATGCACAAATGAAAACACAGGAGCTGCCTGGGTGTCTCAGTACTGGATAGGATTGCAGTTATGAATATTTTGTTGTTGGTTGTCTGTGCTTTCTTCCCAACGTACTTCTTTCCAGACCATGAAAAATTTTCTGGCATTAAACATAAGATCTTTCACCATAAAATAATTTTTACTTTTGTTCTCCTCTGCATTTTTGCGGGTGGTGTTAGACAAGTCACTTTTGATAACTGCCACAAGGTAATACAAATGGCTGAGCGTGTGCAATGTCATGTTAATTCAGGACGAAAAATCTGTAGGCACTCTTACTTGATGAAGTATTACACAATATAACTAACAACCTCACATATGTCTGGTTTAATGGTTTCATTTATAGAAGTATTTCTGAAATGATAGTATTCATTGAGGGACATTTACATTCTTGTACATGAATTTGTAGATGTCGGGAGATCAGCATGTTGATTGCCCTACTCAAGAGAGAGGTGATGAAGATCACGGTGATGTAGTTGATGCAAGGCCAGACAGAAGTAGCAGATTCTCACTTTTTGGAAAGTAAGTTACTATTTTTATTCCTGTTATTGTTGTATCAGCTGTCATACTACCCTTCTAATGGGATTTTGATGTTCAGTTTGCCATGTCCACAGTGTCATAGATGGCCTGGATAGGGAGATGGTTTATGTTGTGTCAGTTTAATGTTTCTGGTCTGTACCTTAAAGCATCCCTCCATAGTATCTCCCTATAGGGAGACCTATAGGATCTCCAATAAGCTTTATTTGGTAGTCAAGAGACCACTAAGTTCATTTAGCATCAATTATAGTCCCTCATTCTAAACGTTGCCCTTTAGTGGAGCTGGGAATTAAATATGCCATTAATTATCTATTTTACTACATTCAGCTCAGCTAATCTCTTGCATCATTGGAATCCCCTGCTGACAATTTAAGTTAGTTTAAAGCCTGGATGTGCCAACTAGGTTGTAGCACAGAGAAGCCTCACTGAGTCTAGAGATGTAACCCGTTACAGAATAAATTAAAAGTCTTTCATTTTAAAACGTAGTAGTCTCACTGAAGCATAAGCTTACTTTCATTAAACATATAGGAAGCAAGAACTATGTACTGCTTGTCTGTACTCTCGAAAATGCTAGAAAAATGTGACTGAAAATGCAAAAGATGAAAAACGAACATGCAACATTTAGAAATACTATTCAATGTCAGCAAATGAACTTCATGGATTTACTGAGATTTTATTAGAGGTGTTTATTACAAAGACTAGTGTATTTACAGAGAGGTTTTGATTATTTTTACTATTGGACATCACATTCAAGTGAATAGTGTACTTCAGAGAAAGTGCATGGAGAATGTAATTTTATTTTTGCTACTTATTATACGAGTCTAATGGGGGGTAACAAATGCGTGAGAGAATTGAAGATGCTTTAGTCTTAGAAGACTTGATGTGCTGTTAGCCTATCACTTTACTTTCTCTGTCTCATTTTATCATTCCTCAAATACGTTTTATGATGTGTATGTGTATTATTAATTTTAACAGTCACATCATGCTAAATAGACAATGTAACATTTGTTTCTAAATGTTGCCAAACATTTTTCTAAGGTTTCTTTTAAATTTGCAAGATGTGTGGTTTAATATCTGAATTGGTCTTCTTTCGAAGAGGTGATATGCTAATACTATTGTTAAATCATGCAACTCAAAGTTAATCATTCCTGAAGGAAAGGCAATAATCACCATTTCTATTGCTTTTTTTCTACAAGGAATTTTTCAAGTAATTTGGCTATGCATCAGTTTGAGGCATTCATCTTTTGGGAACTCCTTGAAGATACAATTTGAAACATTTTTCTTTAGAAGAAAAAATTGCTTAGATTAAATATGACATAATTGAGAAGATTCAATTTATATGTTGTAGAAAAAAAGTAAGTCTGAGAAATCTATCACAGTTTCTTGAAGAAGGTGATGATATTGACTAAAGAAGAATGAGCTGGTTGACAGGGAAGTTCGTAAAAAACCAAGTACATTGACAGGTCTTTGTCTTATAGAAACTAAAACTCTTTGACCTGAAGAAAGATAGGAGAGGAACACGAGAGGATGAAGGAAGATAGGATATGATCTAAAATCGTGGCTGTAACAGAGGAGAAAGTGAATAGCGAATGATCGTTCCTTGTGCCTCACAGGAAATCTAGGGGACATTCAGTGAAACGTTCATGCAGTAGGTTTAAAACAACCGATAAAACGTAATTTTCACATAGTGCAAAATGCAGCTGTAGAACTTAAAGTCACAACATATGCAGATGTCAAGATTTTAGTTGATTTCATAAGAGATTAGACGTATTTGTGGAAGAGAAGTCTGGCGCGAATGTTGGTGTTAAAGTCTTTGGTGCAAGATGTTCCCAAATCAGGTTTCTGTGAGAATATATTCTGTATCCAATTTCTTTTGTGTGTTTTCTTAAAACTCATTACTAGTCAGTACCAGCTACTAGGCTAGATGTACTTCTAGCTGGAACCAGCATGACTCGGTGTCTTGCTTGCCAAGGCTTCACTTATTATTGCTTAAAATACATAAGGAAAACAAGTAACTTGCATTGTTAAATAAGCACGTTAATTTTAATTGATGAGAACAGAGCAGTGAGAAACTGAATTCAAAGCCGTGCAGCTGTTTCCAGTAGCTTCACAGCTCCAATTCGCCATTCTCTGGCTGCGACTTCAGATTTATCTGGCAAGAGCAGAAGTAGAAATAAATGAAAACCTTCTTCACTACAGCATATTTCTCTCCGAGAAGTCTGTGAGCCTGCTTTACTATGGAGGCCAGGAGGCTCAGAACAACCCCAGAGTGGGCAGGTTCTTCTGGCTGCACCACCGTTTAAGGGAATTGTCTTCTACGTTTTTCCTTTTCTTTGGAAAAGTGCTCGTACTTAGTTAGTGTTGGTGGGGAAAAACTGTTTGGTGGGGAGAAGTGTTGAAAGAGCAGTTTTGACTTCACGGCTGGCGGTGGTGTTTGGTTTAGGTTTTCTAGCCACTAGATGGCAGGAGGGGATCAATTTTATTTACTGCAAAAATGTGGCCAAAAACTGGGGGGCGTTGCAGTTGAGCAAAAAGTTATGTTTCAGAAGGCAGAAATAGCAGTGTACACTCTGGCAAACCTGTGCGCAACAAAGTTTTAACATATGGTTAAACAAAGATTGAGCTGAGGATTTCAAAAGTGTATTTTAATCCTTTACGTGATTGTTAGAAACTAATAGCATTTTTCCTACAGAAAGCTTCCTTTGCTATGCTGTATGTGCTCCTCTTACACTTTCAAGTCTTTAAAAGTAGTACTGCTTCTCCTCCACAGGATGATTTCATATCTTCGTTTGGTATCTTTTGTCTTTTATTGGGGAACTATTTTAGGGAGAGTGATAGCAGCAAACATATTTTAGCATCCAGGAAACATAATGTAACATGAAACAGAATAAAAATGTGATTCTACTGTGTTAAGTAGAGCTAAGATGTCTCTGACTCCTATTGAAGGTTTTTTTTTTTTAAAAAGCTGCATCTGAAAATTCCGAAGCCTTGGTAGACTCACACTTGCGCTGTCAGTAATCATGACTGTGGGCTTCAGTGAAGAAGCATAATGCAGAAGAGGGTGGTTGTTAGCAGTATCTAGGTACTAGTTTTATTCTAATTTAATTGTACAGAACCATTTGTCCTCTGGTTACTTTTACCTACTCCAACCCTACTGTCTTGTTTTACAGTTAGTATTCCCCTTCTCGTCTGGCAACAGAAAAAATAATTTAAGTATATATTGAAGAATTCTTAGAAATACCTAGTTACAATTGAAAATATGTGATTCTGTAGTGCCCTTAAGGCAGAAACATGAAATATATTGTAAGAAAATCCCAGCGAGGAATTTGAGAGGCTTGTAGGGTACACTCACATACAGTCACCAAGAGTACTTCAGCTGTTGCAAACCCAAAATATCTGTAAGGTATTTATTTCTGTCAAGTCAGGCTATAAAGTTTGAGACTTTTCATTTTGATTAATTTGAAAGTTAGCTGGAAACATCAGTGTGTATCTTGTCTTCTGTACTTCAGTAGTTGTGATAGATATAGATTCTTATGATGTCTACCAGGTTTGTGAACTAGTATCTGGATCAAAAAGATTCACAGATATATTGATTTTCTTTTCATTTGTATGGTGTTTATTTGGGTTACAAGGCTTCAAAGTGGGGAAGCACAGATGTTACCAGAGCTTTCTTTTAACTTCATGACCCTTGTCTCAGTATAGCTGTATTTCTAAAAATTAATAGCCTTGACCTTCAAAGAATAACTATTCATTTCTGAGATTCAGCTTCAGCTGAACCTCACCTTTGGAGCTGTAACAGGTGTAAAAAGTTGTCTTTATTTGAGCTTTGCTCTTCTGTTGTTGTCTCTTTTGGGGAGCTATTTTTCCATCCACTTTTGATTACCAACAGCTTATTTTTGTTTGGTTTTTAAGAAGCTGCTTTGCAGGTAGAACTGTATGAAGAAGAGTTTCACAGTGATGCAGATGCATATGTTTTCCAGAGCTGCCCATTTTGTACTTTGTGGGCCATTTGAAAACACTGGGCCTGATCTTATAAATTAATTGTTTGCTTTGTAGAAAAAGTACTACTGCTAAAACTGTATGCTTATGAAGAAACTGTGTTGCCCTCCACTGCATGAGTATCAGCTGCTGCTGCCTTGAAATTAATGTCTTCAAATCCAAACGGTGCCTTGAATTATACCTCGTCGTTTTTATCATAACCTTTACAGTTCTAAAATTAAAATTGCAGTTCTGTTACAGGTTTTTCAGTGGCAGAATATTACAGACCTTTCAAAAATAAATATTGCTAAAAAAGTATCTCTTTTGTCCTTAGATAGAAGAAAAATAGCAAGTTACTTTACAACAAATAGCAGCTGATGCATCATTATCTGCAGCTCTGGGCTGCAGCTCAGAGGTCTGAACTGAACTCTGGATTCAGCCTCGCGTTTCCTGTAAGTCTCTAAGCAAATCACTGTGTACCTCCGTCTATCCTGTAAATGGGTGATCATCTTTCCTTTTACTATCCAAACTCCAAAGTCTAGCACGATATAATTTTAATTTTGTTTGGAGTTTGTGGGCTCTGCTTTGCACAAGCTAAGTATCAGTGTATTATTTTCCCCCCAAAGTGCTGAACATAAAATTTTAGAAGCAATAGGTTCTGGCATCTGTAGTCTGTTAAAGTTGACTCCTACAAAGAAAATAAAGAGATTTTAACATAGAGCAACAGGGATGTTTCATTTTCATTACTCTCTTTTAAGCCAGAGGTTGTCTTTTTATTTTTTGTTATTGCAGTTTTTGTTAGATGTGGAACTCAACTTCTGGAGAACACTGCAGAAGTATTTAACAATTAGTGAAAGCTGTAGTCAGTGCTGGTACTTTGCATTGGACACTTACGGGATGTACCGTATAGGAAATGCCCAAGTATCTTGAAACAGTAGCTAGTCTAAAGAGTAAGAACTCATTAATTCACAGTCAATATTTGTTTCCAGTCTTCTCAGGGACTTTATCTCGTGAAGCACAGCAAACAGTGGGTTATTAATGAGCTGTATCTATGGGAATCACAACAGTCAGTCAAGTATCCTAAGCGCTTTCTTTACTGTGGGAATTGATTTCCTTCGTTACAACAAACTCTGGGCTGTCATCATACAAAATCTGGAGGAAAGCTATTATGTAGTGTCATTTTTAAGCTTTCAAAGGAATCAAAAATAACCCAAATATATAATAAACTGAAACTGAGTTTTTGTAAACTGTGCGTGTTAATTTGCATTATTTTCTTAGAAATATTCGTATTGATATCATAGCAGTGGTGGATCAGGTTTTGAGAGAAGGAAGAAAGATGCATTACAAACCAAAGTCTGCTGTCCCATCTCCATCTCAAGATCTGCTGTATTTTCCTACACTCTTACATGGGAACAGTGATAGAATCAGAGCAATGGGAGTGTGTTTTCCGCTTGTCAGCAAAGGTGAATCAGGCCTGCATGACCTCAGCTTGCAGGGTGATAGCTATGAGGGTTTGAATAGCCCCACAGAAAAGTCCAGCGTGACCCACTGCTGACACAGGCAAATCTTTGGGCCTGAACACAGAGAGCGTCCCATTTCACTCTCCAATGTAACCCTGAGCATGGTGGGCTCCTAGCATTAGCACAGAAGATTAGACTTGCTCTTGAGGACAAGCTGAAGCTGTTTTCAGATGCAGTGTGGAGTACCATTTGATGATGAGCCAAGGTACTGTAGAGTGTTATTTATCTCCTTCCTCCTTTGCCCCCTGTTTGGAAATCTCATGAATGAATACCCTAGAAGAGTTTAGTTTCAGTGCTTCTATCAACCAAATTATAACTCTACTGGCATTTTGCAATTCCTAATCCTAGCCAGAGTATTCTCTGACAAGTAGTATGGGGTGGGGGTTGCTTTATTTTGAGTTGTTTTCCAAGCAGTCCATATAGCAATATATATATCTGTTAATTTCTCTTAGTAGCTATGGTAGTAATAGAGGCTTCATCTTTTTTTTTTCATGTAATTGGCAGTTGCCTACATACATTATACTACCTAGGATATGATCATGCAAGATTTCAGTTTCCAGAACACCCATAGAAGGTGTGTATGTGCAGGTTTTCTAGAAATGAGCAGAAAGCTTTTCAGCAAGCAATATTCTTTATTTGTAAAATTCTACTTTTTTAATGTTATTTGAATATTATGTTGCATACAATATTGTGAGGCCTGCACAGCAGATACCATGCAGCTGATTAGGAAACTGAATTACAAACTGATGATTGAGTGTTTAGAATTTACTCTGTTTTGGTCCTCTCTGCTGCAGGCGTTACACCACAAAATTGTCATGTAGGCTGTGAATGATAGTTAAATATTAAGGGCATAAAGACTGGGATACTGCTACCTGTTTCTTTTATTTTTCTCTTTTCTTTTTTTAACTGTTGCAAAATGTGAGCATTTAGACATAACAGTCTGTTTTGAAACTTGTTTTACACAGTGTAGCTGGCTTAGCCCCAGTGCGCTTCATCTGCTTCATTTGTGTGTAATAAATAAAACTGCAACCATGGTTTTGATTTGAATTATGTTAAGGCCATCACTAACACATAGTTAAAAGGAACGGAAGGCATATTTAGATATAACTATCAGAACTCCATACATATATATAATATACAAAGTATGCCAGAAGTTGTAGTCTTACTCTTTCAAACAGCTCATTTCCTCTCATTACACAGTGAGTATCCAGTTGCCCTGGACTGGATTTCTCTGTTTCACAAATTCTTAGAGAAGATTCTCCCTCCTAATTGGAGAAGAGTCTGAAGCTAAAATGGGACAAAAAAGATACAAGAGTAGCTCAGGGTCTGAAAAAAGTCTTATAATGAGGGATTTGAAATGTATTTAGTTTCTCTAACGAAAGTTGAAGGATAATTTGCTTATACTATACAAATATGTAGTGTACTATGCAAACATGTTGGCGATGGAAGATCAGAAGATAGGAAGCACATTTTGTAAGCAAAGAAATCATAAATGGAGCCAATGGATCAATAAATTGATCTTTTAAAAAAAAAGGTTGGGTATAAATCTAAAAGATGTTCTGCAGATTAAACAGAAGCTGCAGGTTTGTAGAAACTACTGAAGAGGGGGTTGTGGCTTGCTTTGCCACAAGTGAAAATGAAAAGTATGCTCCCACTCAGGTGAGTCAGTTACTGCAGGTGGCATGCTGCGGCTCGCTAGGCGAGATTGTTCACCTCTGAGCCTGTCGCAGTTGTGAAGCTGTGTGGTAGGTGAGGCCTTACTGTGATTCAAGGCAATACACTCTGGATTGTGGTTTCAGAGGAACAGACAAATAGCCGTTGCTGTAGTTCAGCCGAGTAGCTGCAACGTGATAAGCTGTGATATCTTCAGTGTTAAGCCAGGGTCCCAGAGGCCTTTAGGGCTATAATATACTTTGGGGAAATGCCAGATTCCGAGGACTGCAACGCTGTCAGTTTTGCAGTTGACAGTAAGTAATTGTGTGCAGGCAGTAGCGGTTTTACCTCTTCAGGGAAACTGATGTGCTGTAACCAAAGATGGGAATTTGCTTCTGGACTGAGATCCACTGTAAACCTCCGCAGTGGACAGTAAGAATGCCTTTGTTTCAAGCATTTTTTTGCAGGAGGCACGTGGCGGTAAGCTACCCCACACGCTCTGGACCTGAACGTTGTACAGGTGTACAAAATAGTGGATTTTAAATTCGTTCTCTAGTTTACTGTACACTACTATCTCCCTGGAAAGAAGCCATGAGATCTGCAATTGTTTTACGAAATAAATTTGTTTAGGCTCCATTTTCCATTAAAACTAAGACCAAGAGATAGGGAGTTACTTTCCCAGACTTATTCAATAGCAGAAGCAGGATTCACACTCAGCTGTGCTCAGTTCTCCATTCAGAGCACAACTGTCTCTTGGTGGATAACAGAAAATATACCCTCAAATGAGCATTTTGATTTGTGTAATACTTTTCATCAAGTTAACTGAGCAAAGCGTAGCTGGCATATTATCTTAATAAATATTTTTATGGCTTATGTTTTACTGTTGGAGGTGATACAGCATGCTACAAGAAACTTAGAGAAATGCAAGGATTTCTTTAAAAAAATGAAAGCATTTTATTTTGCGAATTTTCTGCAAAATCTGCAGCAGTGCTGCTACATATGTTGTAGTAAGAACAAAAGTAGGGGGGTTTTGATGAATGAAGTCAGTGATATTTTCCTTTCAAAACTGGTGTGTTTGCAGTTGTAAGGAGGGCTTGGGACATGGGTTTCCAAAGAAACAAGAGGTACTGTCTCCATTAGCTTCCTACTTGCAGGTTCATTCAAGTAAAAGACTTTGCCTCTGGTGACTTTTAAACTGTCTTTGTTTAGTCAGCTGACAATCTTACTCCAAAGATATCCTTAAGAAGTCATGAATTAATTGGCAGTTCAAAAAGAAGCTGGAGACTAAATAATTACTTTGGCCCTGATCTTGAGAACAGTTACAAACAGGCATTGTTTTACTGCCTGACTAGCCCTGTTGCCTTTAGTAGGACTGCTCCCAGGAGGAGAGCAGGGTGCATTCATCAGGAGCTGTGGTGTTTGAGTAAGCACACTTGCCATTTCCCTTTATTCCACCCCTTCCCAAAAATGTCTTTCGAGGCTTAGGCATTTCAGCAGAGTAGCATATGAAGATGCAAGGGTTGCACAGACTTTGTATGTCATTGAGAAGTGTGAACTTTAAGCTCTGGTATTATCAGTTTGGCATGTTTCACCATAATTTAAAATTTCTTCAACAGACAGAACAAGACTATTAGAAGGAACAGAAATCTAGGACAGTTCGACTGTTTTTTGTGTTTTAATGTTCTGGGGTTTTTTTCTGTATTATGTTGTTGGTGTTTGCTGTTCGAAATTGCAGCTGTCAGTTTTCATGCCTTTTGTGTAAGACATCTGCTTGCCATAGTAAGCAGTACAGGTGAAACAATGTTTAAAAGCTTTTCAGGGAACTTTTACGTTCAGTTTGGTAGGAACACTTTTCTTCTCTCTTCTACATGAAGACTTTCTATTATGTTGAAAAGATTCTGACTTCAATATTAGAATTTTTTTTTTATTTTCTTTTGACTTTTACCTGGAGCGTATTTAAAAATAGCCTTCTAAGGGCTGGTTATTTTGTTGGTGCTAGTCTATCAAAGTCAGCAGTCGTGTGCTAAGAACTGTCAGTAAGGAAATTGAAAGTATGCAACATTTACTTGAACTTCCTCCTCTATAATTAGTATTGCCCCTTTTTCCTCAGGAGATTTTTGCTTCAATTATTAAGCTGTTTTTCAGTTTATCTGCTGGCACGTAATTTGGAAGCCTGAGTAACCTTTGTTTAATACAGTATTTATTTGCTTGGTTTACAATTATATTTAACCTTTTCAAAAGAGTCTTTGGTAAGATGTTCTCTGTCTGAAAAGAGAGAGATGGAAATTGCACTTGCCATTGGAGTATATTCAAGATAAAAGGTTTGTGAGCCCAGAGCGTGTGACAGTAAGTCTGGAAACAGAATCGAGATCTCCCAAATGCCAATGTCGTCTGCAGTGGCTCCTGTTAGTGTCTGTCAAAGGCTTCACTTAGTATTCCAGCATGCTGCCTGCTTAGTGTGTGAGCCAGGATCACACCATCAAAAGCAGAGTAACACAGTTTTACTATTTGGTCTAGCCCTTACGGTTAATGCTTAGTCCTTATCCCATATAATTTATCCTTTCTGATTTCTAAGAGTAAAGGAATACTCATTTTTATAAAAGAAAATTCAAGTTATGACACGCTTTTCTTGTCCAGAAGTGTTGCTGCTCTGCCAACCTAATGCAATATTAATGGAAAAAGGCAACAGGATAATCTATTATTTGCATGCAGCTCTAAATCTGTGTGACACTTTACCAAAACAGATCTGACAAAGAACAAAGAGTCTGCCTTAAAGAACTTAAGATCTAAAAAGCTCTAGTCAGGTTTAACAAGTGTCTTTTGCTTGTTATTGCCAATAGGTTTCAAGAGAAAAAAAAATTCAAAGAGGGGAGAGTGTACAGTAATTAGAGGTGTACTAAAAATGGTGAAATTAGACTGGATAAAAGTATTAAAGCTGAGGAAAATTATTCAAGCTGGCAGTTTGGAAAGAGGGTTATGTAGGAGTAAGACATACTCATGCATGATTGTCAGAAAGCATCAGACATGTGAATAGGCCACTAATTATTGAGACTAAGGCAGAAAAAGAGAACAAAATATTGAACCTTGATTTGTCTAATTTATAAATTCTGTTTCCTGTTCACTTCTTTTGGAAGAATAACTCTGAATTGGTCTCCAGCACAATCAGTTTTATTATACAGAGCTTGGTGATGCTTTGTGAATTCAAACACAATCCTCTTTGCATTTTCATTGTTTCCTGTCGATTCTTTAGCTACTTGTTTAACAAAAAATATATCCAGTCCAGGATTTTTCCTCAGGAGAGCAAACATAGCGCTTGTGGTGAACAGTAGTCACAAACATAATTTATACTGTGCATGCATAATGGAAGGAGCGGAGGTTTTTAGACAGGAAGAGCAGCATAGAGCCATGCAAACTGCATAAAATTAAATCAGCAATATAGGCTACGCAAGTTTCTTCAGAGGTCTTAAAACCAGTATATTATCCAGTACACTTACTCCACAGTTTTGTAACTCAGCAGGGAATTTATTCAACTGAAGCCTTTAAAAAGGTCCCCAAACGTAAAAGTCATGAGGGAAAAATCTTGGTGGTTTGTAATAGAATAAAGAGCATTGCAGTTTTAAGATACCTTGCATCCCACGACATCAAGTGTATGAAAATTCTGGTGGATGTTGATGGATTACCTGAGAAGATTTGTACTATGGACTTTGTCACTGTACCACTGCTATAATCTTCTTGCCTGGACTCAACAGAAAGGCTGACAATGTGATCGAAACTAGAATAAAACTATTCTCCAATGCAAAAAAGCATGGGGACTCCAGAAGGGATCCTGAGATGCTGTGTTCTGTAAAGATAGCGTGTTTTTTAAGGCAAATTTTCTTTTTAACAGAAACCTGTTATCAGTCATTCAAAAATGTTATATGATTGCAAATAATATTAAAGAAGCATGCTACAGTAAAAACTGTCACAATGTTCTGTGATATTCCTTGTCACATAAAGCCCAAATTTACTGAACTTCATAGAGCAAGAGTAAGACAGAGTTGCGTGTGTGTACTTTGAATAGAAACAAATGTAATCAGTTTTGCTTTTCCACCCACCTCTGAATGTCAACTTCCTTAATTTGAATAGTACCATAACTGTAGATTTTTTTTTTACCTGGTTACATTTTTCCGTACAGCAACAAAAGTCCCTAACTTTACTGGGAGAGAAAGGGACTATGAACATTTTCAAAGCCTGGATATCCCTCTGTAGTATCGTTTTTAGAATTTAATTAACACATTCATTTCCTTTTAGAAAAGCCAATAAACAGGAAAAAAACAAACAGTAAACTCCTCCCATCCTGTGACTGGGAAGTGATGATGGTGAAATTAATCTTTATTCATCTAATCCTCTGCCCGTAAGGCTCTTTAAGTGACTGTTCTTTGCCAGGGAGAGCTGTTTCTTCTGTGTGCTAAGTGTCACATTGCTTTTAAGGCCAAGCAGCTCATGTTTTCTATTGTCTGACAGTCACTATCATCCTCTTTTTAATCACTGTTAATGCTGAGGTTTAGTAAATGGATTGGTATAATGCTTTCTACCCTAGAGATTGCACTTTCTTCTTAATGTTTCCCTTTCATCCACTGCTCTCTTGAGAACTTTCCCTGCATTATGCTGGTAGTATTCAAAGGGGAGTCCATACTGTTACAGCAGACCAGCTTTCTAAGAGCAGAAGGGTTTTTTACAATCACTGGCCTTTACACTCTGCACAAAGGTGGGCAATACCAGACTAGACAGCTGGCATTAATTATATAATGTGATAGAAAGTGAAGAACCTTCCCCTGGAAATATATCACTCTACATTTGAAGTGAAGCAGCTGGCTCTCACCGAAACACTTGTGACTCTGGAGAGCTGGCAGACCCGAACCCAGGAGCTTGGTTGTAGCAGGTGGGAGAGATGATGAGAGACCACATCACTCAGGGAAGCCATTCCCCTGCACAAGGATTCTTAGTATGTTCGTATGTCAAACTAATGTACAGTAGCAAAGAAAGTGCAGGAAGGTGCCAGGAGAAAGGAAGCCAAAGGAGAGGAAATCTCAGCTGCTAAGAGACACTGCTTTCAGTAAAACTGTTACTGAAAATAATCTTCAGGTATAGTTAAACGTTAACAGTGATATTTTTATCCTTAAATCTTGATATCCGTACATACTGAAATCATAATTTATTCAAAATGTAACAGAAAAGAAAGTGTGTTGTGATGAGTAGCAGTCCTTTAGACAATCAAGTTCACTACTAGTGCAAGTGATGTATCTCCATTGACTTTGACAGAATTTTAGCCTTTGGCCTTTACTATTGCAAAGCTCAATAACAAAGTGATAAATGGTATGGGTAACTTTAATTTTATTTTTAAAAAGTGAGAAGTTGATAATAATGATTTTCCCAAGGTTGACAGTCTAGACTTGATGAAATCACATGCCCAGACATAGCGTTGTCAAGCCTAGGGCCTGAATCTAGAGACACAGTAGGGGTGAAAATGTGCAAGCTATATGAGGGTGCCAGAGTGGGGTTTTAGTTTTGCTGAACTGTTGACCGAAGGGAGAGAACATGAAATATGTGAGAGCACTGATAGAAAGAATATTTCTGTCTAAGGGAAAGATCAGTGACCACTAACAGAGTGAGGAGCTACAGCACAGTTGTAATTAAAAGCTGAGGAAAGAGTAAACAGTCATAAAATTCAAGTTTCTATTTATTCTGGGCAAGTTCGAATCCCAAAAGAGGGAAATTAATGACACTGGATGTCAGAGCAGCAGAATGAAATAAAACTGAGGGCAAATAGTTTAAAACATTTTGTAACAGCACATAACTAATCTGTGGAAACCCTTATGGAAAATACAGTGATTAGAAAGCCTAGTAAGAAAAACAGCAGTAAACATTTATGTTAACATGTTTCCCGTTCAGAGCTTAGAAAATAAAAATGCTTTATGCTTTATGCTTTCACTCATAAGCCAGCCTGTCACAGACAGGGCATTTCCCTTAAGGACTGATTATTACATATTTATTACTTCATTAGTCATTATTACAAGGTCTGATTTAACTTGTTGAAACTGCGTAGTTGAACCTTATACTGTCAGTTTAGTCCAGTCAGGCAATTCCCTTGTTGCGCTATGTTGGCAGAAAACAGAATCTTCAAAAAACAATTTCTCCCTGGACTGCAGGCCCAGGATATGTGTAGTCCACAACCTTTGCTTCCTTATTCGCTCAGTTTGGACAGATACCAAAAGATTTCTGGAAATTTTTGTTGTCTGCCAGTAAAGAAATGATAGGCGTAACCCTACAAAGCATGTGGTTGCTTAGTAGCTCGTTAGCCTGTTCAGCTTGGAAGGAATCATGAGAACAAAACCATACTATAGTCTGTAAAAGAATGGGGAAATGATAGAGTTATGTGTGCTACTGTGCTGATGAGGTTTGTCAGTGACATGTGACATTTACCGGCATAGAGCTTCTGGCGTACTTTTGGGAATAGCAGCAGGAGCAGCAGATACATCACTTAAACGCCCAAGTGTTTCTGCATGAATGCGTGTAAACTATTGAACTAGAAAATGAAGTGGTTTCAGAGAAGTTGTGTGGCTACATTACTATGCTACTTAACCCCAGCTGCTATTTTCAGTGAGGCTTTTTGTGAGGTAACGTGGCTGTGTGACTGCTGGACTAGCATTAGATCTCTTCCAGCATTTTAGGAGAGCAGACAGTGCAAACATGATACCGTACTGCTCATGTGGATCTGTCCCGAGTGTTCACAACTGTTCGTGGGATGGACATAAGCAGAAATTTGCGTACAATCCCCTTGAAAATAATCCTATTGTGTGTAACAGCGACTGCTAGTCATACCGCATTTTCAGGAAGCCAGTGAAACCAGATAAATCTGTAGAGACTTGAATCCAGCGTGGACTGAGGAACCTAGCCTCTTCATCAACCAGAGTGGTTATCTGTTGTTTTGGAATTTCTTTTTCTCTCCTTGCCAGAGAGCTGTCTAGTGATGTAGGACCAGGGGGAATTTTAGGTTAAAATAAGAACCCAAGATCTCTTTGAAAGTCAAATGTAATATTAACATCATACAGCTGTGGATAATTCTTTAAAATGGTTAAAATCTTTTCTTGAGGCAAAGCATACTTAATTATTGTTCCCAGAGCCCTCAAGAAGCAGTATGCGAGGAGAATACCAATACTTGCAATTTGCCAGAAAAAACCTGTACTTCCAGAGTATCAGACAAAATCCTCAAGTAGATATCTTGTTTTGTAATCTCTAAGAGAAGTCTAAGAGAGGAAATGATATTGGGGTGATTACATGTAAAAGGAGTCCAGAGAAAGCCTACCAGATGCAGCTATTTAATCTGACCCATTATAACAACATCAGGACACTCAAAGATAAGACAAAGCTGTTTTAAAATTGACTTGCAATAGCATTTAAACATGATGAATCATCCAGAGAAGGTTTGTTATAGTTTCCAATTAGTCTTATCCTTCAGTAATGAAAAAGAGGACACTTAAACCTAAAACACAACAATTGTTAAATCGGGAAGGTAAGAAAGTAGATTACCTAAACAACATTTAATCAATTCGCAGGAATCTCATGTCTACAGGCTATTATTGAAGCAATAGCCTAGTAATTCTTTAGAAAGATGTCAGTGTGAGAATACTGAAAGTACTTAAATTAATTGAGATTGTGGGAAAAATCTAATTTTGTTAGAAAGAAACTGTATTATACAGTTATTTGTGCTGCAAATGTAGGTTATGTGTTCCTCTCAGATATCAGCAATAAATACTATTGGAAGCAGGATGCTGGACCAAATAAGAGAGGTGCTGATAACTTCTTCTGCCCTATCCTGAGCATTGTTTCTAACTAGGCTTGCTCCAAAGCTTGTTTATAGTTCTGAGGCTGAATCAGACCCTTCATAGGCTCTCACTGGCTTCAGTTCTGCTTGAGGAGATCTTACCAACATCTTAAGCCACCTGCATGGACCAAAAAGTCTACCTCTAAAAGCAAGTACTGCAGAGTTCCTCGTGTTTATACTTCAGGTGTATATGCTGGCTGTAACTGATTCGTTGTTAATACTTCATTTAGAATAATTTGGTGAGTAGTGTCTGTGCTATCCCTTTGCATGTCTTCCTAATCCAATCTAAGACTCCTGCACACAGCAGAAAGGTCAGTACACAGTCGTATTAACAGAAAACATTTATAGCTCATTTTGGTTTGGGTATCGACGATTACACTAAAATCTGCTTAATTTTTTACATAGGTTCAGACTGGTGTTTGGCAGACCAAATTAATGCGACCTGTTCACATCTATAATGTTTACCAGTAGAAATTACCTACTGCTTGGTCTTAATCTTCTGAGAGTTTAGGGATGATGGTGACTCAATAAACAAATCCTATCATGCCATTGGGTAACCTGCATACCTTCTTGTGCTTGGAGTAGTTATTAAGGGGTCTCTGCCTGTCCTTATATGATTTATTTATAGTAAAAGTAAAACATGTCCAGAACCATAGTTTGCGAAAGGTTACCGCCAGCCTGACTTCATGTTCAGGCCATTGTTTTATGTGTGGGTCAGGATCTCCATATACTACTGTTGGCTGCAGTTGGCTCTAGAGTCATATTACCATCATCAGAAACAATCGCAAACAATAATCACTTCATGGAAATCACAAGATCTTTGTGCCTCGATCTGAAATAAGAAGAAAGAAGACAAACTTTATACAAGAAAAAACATTGGGTAGGGCTTCTCAAATGGTTTGAATCAAGATAAACAGGCACACTGCATGTGACTGGCCACTAACAATAATTTCATTTGGTTCACCTAGAAAAAAAAAGAATGGAGAAGAAGAACAGCCAAAGTCGTCTCTCAGTAACCAGTACCGAATTGTCACACCCACATTCCAGTATAGTATGGACTACAAGAATGTTGGCAAATGTATTATTATAAACAACAAAAATTTTGAAGACAAAACAGGTAATGTGCTTCCTTTGATGATACTCATTACAGACTTCAGCATTTTGGTACTTTCATTAATCAATAAGCATTTAATCATTTAATTCTCAGAACATGGATTTTTAATGAATATATTTATCTTTTTTTGAGAAATAGTTGTTCCTACAATTTATTCCTGCTCTTTAACGCTTATATTGGAGCGGCTCTTTGCAGCTTCTTTGCAGTATGTTTCAAAGAGAATGTCACCTTGCTTTGCCAACTTCAAACTAAAACTTTGTCCCAGAGTTTAAGGCTGTGTTATTAAAATTTGAACTTTGGCATATGTAGCCCATGTTAACTTCTCTGCCACTGAGCTACAGCTATGAGCTACAAAAGCCTATAGCTGTAGCTGTGCTCTGTTCACACTCCTGCATTGAACTTTTCAGGCCATGTTTGGTCTCAAAGCAGACAGATACTTGTGTTATTGTCAATTATATATGTCCTTTCCTATACACTTGGCAAACACACTAAATGAAGTGTTTACTCCAAAGAGTTTATATCGGTTTCTTTTATGTGGATATCGTAGGGACTCTTTTCAACAGTTTTTCCTTGGGGTGCTTTATGCTTATGTTACACTGCATAACCAAAATGAGATAGAATCATCCACAGAGGTCCTATGTTGCAACGTGCTGGAGGCATGCCAGCTTTTTTCAGGGTAAGATACATGTTAACATCGAACCTTGCATTATTTTGCATTAAAACAAATCTCACAATTTGTTCTCAATGCTGAGAATGCTGTTAGAGGATTGTTTCAAAATCATGTCATCATGACATTGTTTAGGCTTATTAATTATAAACCTAAAAATTTACCTTTGAGCACGTGAATTATTTTGAATTGTGTAATGTGCAATCAACCGTATTCTTTGTTTTCTGCCAGGAATGGGTACGCGCAATGGCACTGATAAAGATGCTGGAGATCTAGCGAAGAGTTTTAGAAACTTGGGTTTTGAGGTTTACATATACAATGACCGAAGCCGTGATGATATGGAAAAATTACTGAAGCAAGGTAAAAATTTAGAATAATAAAATAATTTAGAGTGAAAAAGACCGCTGGAAGTCACCTAATGTACCCTCTGATCCAAGGAGGTCAGATTAGAACAGATTGCTTAAGCCCCACTGCATGCAATTTTCTATATAGAAGGATTCAGTTTCTGAATGGATTGGGCTTGTATTCCCCACCTCTTCCTCCAATGTCAGTTCAGAAATACACACTTTTCTTATATTAGAAATATTTAGTCATATTAGCTGAGGTGCCTGTTCTGAGTATTAGGTGAAGAGCCTTGTCATACCAGGTAAAGAGTCCAGCCTGTTGATTCCAGTGGGCTAGACTCAGAGTCAGGTGAAGGATGCGTTCAAGGTACTCACTACATTACTAAAAAGTGGGTTGTGTCATCTTTATCCACTCCTTCTTATGCCTTCCAGTAGAGGCTCAATGTATATTTAGTCTTAGAAAAATGTGTTTGCTAAATGTAGTTTTCACTCAAAATGTTGCTTCCTTTTGGCTAAGAAGTATTTGATTTGTAGCTGCTGAGGAGAATCACAGTGATGCTGCTTGTTTTGCCTGTATCCTTCTAAGCCACGGGGAAGAAGGCCTCATCTATGGTACTGATGGACCCATGGCTATCAAGAGTTTGACTGCGCTATTCAGAGGAGACAAGTGTAAAAGCCTTATAGGCAAACCCAAATTATTTTTCATTCAGGTAATAGCCCTAAGGTAAATACAGGATCCTACTGCTGCAGTGGGGAAAACGTGCTATGTTGGCTGTCTGCTCTAGAAGAGCCCTGTAGGTTAACTTCATGAATTTTGCTGGAGGTTTCGTGGAAAAAAAAATGTGTGACTTGCATTGCTTGTTTTTAAAAGATAATTTATATAGACAGTTTGCAGATGTAAAGAACATATTGTCACTGTAATTTTGTACATGGTTTCTCTTTGTGCTTGGTAATGTATGAACTTCAAAGCAGAAATATAAACTCCCTCTAGTGCAGACAGAGCTGAGGACAGTACATGATTATCAATAGAAATAATACTGTCCAGGTCTCTTTGAATAAAGACTGTCTTTACAAATTACTGCATTCTGCTAAAAGAAATACTTTTTCTCTCCTTCAATATCCTAAAAATTTATATTGCATGATTTCTTTAGCATATAATTACTTGTATATTACTTAAGCTTTTAAAGATGGCTTTTTCAAACAGTATTAACTGACATACCCTCAGTCTGAATTCTCTTTTTTATCATGGTATTAGATATGTATGGGATTTGCAGCAGATGTGGCTTTCCGTAGGCTTTTCCATCAATTAATCCTCAGCCTCAGAGTGAAAACTGTGTCTATGTTAGACTCTTTATACTACCAAAGTGATGTTTCTTATGAGTTTGGAATGGGTACTGTGTTACCTTCAAAATTATCTTAACACAGGCAACTGACTCATGTTACATAAGTCCATCAGACTGCTATTTTTTGGCAAGATCTGTCAGTCAAAACTACCATTACTTCCTTTTACTGTACGGGATGTACATTTTGAAATGGGTAAGCTAGTAACTTTGTCACCGAACAATTAGATGTCCCCCAGAATTGCATCCCTGCTCCTAACAGGCAAAGTACTGCTTAAAACTATATCCATTAAAAATATTGACAAATATTTATTTTTAAAAGACCTTGTTTCTCCTTATTGAACAAGTTCTCTTTGTCTTCACTACTTTCAGGCATGCCGAGGCTCTGAATTTGATGAAGGTATACAAACCGACTCTGGACCTGCAAATGATACTCTAGAAACAGATGCCAATCCAAGATACAAAATCCCAGTAGAAGCAGATTTTCTGTTTGCATATTCCACAGTGCCAGGTAAAACAAAAGGGGGTCAGGGTGGGGATAGAAGCCTACAAACTTATCACCCACATTGACTAGACTGTAGACTGACCATCATTGATAATGCATTGTACACTGATGGGCAAAACACTGAGGCCCAGTGTACGTTGGGCCAGTGTGTTGTCTCCACCCCTTTTATACTAGCTGTAGCAGAAACAGAGAAAGCCCAGATCTGGCATCTCAGAATGCACAGACATTATAGGTGGCGAAGGCACTGCTGTTTTCTGGGAATCCTGCCCTTCCATCTCCCAGTTTAGTGAGTGTGTGAAATATCTGATGAAGGCAGGAAGAGGAACAGTTCCAGCACAAAACTTAGAGAGGAAACCCACAAAATCTTACTTCTTACATTTCGCAGATGCAAACATATATAATGGTACTTTAGTATTGTGAGGTTTGGAGAGTTAATACACATTATTCTCCACTTTGATGAAGTAGGATATGTGACACCAGTGAGAAGAACTAAACTTTCTGTGTGTGCGTTGTTACTCTTTGCCCAGAATCTTTCGAATAAATTAGTACATACGTCTCTGCCATTCCATCCTTCAGCATCAGATAATACAATAAAAGAGGAAAAATAACCCCATGCACTTTCGTGTCTGTCTTTCCTATAAGGTTATTACTCCTGGAGGAATCCTGGAAGAGGCTCCTGGTTTGTGCAGTCTCTGTGCTCGGTGCTAAATGAACATGGAAAACAACTTGAGATCATGCAGATCCTCACACGGGTCAACTACGTGGTTGCCACGAATTTTGAATCCCAGTCTGATGATCCACGCTTCAGTGAGAAGAAGCAGATTCCCTGCGTGGTCTCTATGCTCACTAAGGAACTTTACTTCTGAAAGTGTATTTTAATGCAGCCAATGATGTGAGATCAGGATATGGTTTTGGCAGGAGGTTTGATTACAAACTGGAGTAACACATTTTTAATAACAGAAATGTAATTACACTAGATTTTTGTATAAGCTAGGGTATCTGATGGATGGACAATGTGCAAAATTTTAAAGAAGAAATAAATGCTGTGGCAACCTGACAGCTAATATTAATTACTGTATCTTGATTTCCCTTAGTGTGGCTGTCATGACTTATGGCTACTGAAGATGTTTTGAGAGTCAGCTACCTGGCCCATAAAGGTTTATTCCAGAAAACGGATAGTAGATTAAGAACAAAAACATCTGATCGTGAGACTCCATCTTTTTTATCACTACTGGCTCATGGAACTGTAATTTCCTCAGAAATTTCCAAAGACCATCATATTATGGGTATGTCCAGTGATGAAGCCAAGTTTGTAGCTACTTAAAAGGATGTTTCTTAGTCTAATATATTAATTTCCTTTTTATGAATATCATTAATGAAGACTAGGGGTTGCTCTGTGCTTAATCTGGAAGTCAATTTACTTAGTTATCACTCTAGCATAAGACGGATAAATGAAAAATCAGTATTTGTAGATGGTTTACCTGAATAGTATGGAAATAGAGCAAATAGAAAAATGGAAATGAAAATCTTCGTAAAAGATTGGTAAACTGTAATTGGATGATGCCTTATTAAAACACCATGTAAAGACTTTTGCCTTGCAAATGACAATTCATCCATAGAACAGCCTGAAACATTGGTATGGCAGTTTTTCTGCTTGCAGAAATAAAAATGTCTGCTGGTTGATTCAGAAGTTTTGAACCAACAGAAAGCTAATGCCAAGGCTTTGTTATAAAACATTAAAATTTAATGTTGAAATCATAGAATTGTCTGTTCCAGTAGTGAATGAGTGTTTAGATAAAGCTTCTATTTGTGAAGAAGTTTGCCAAGACTGGAAATACTTACTTGAATCAGAACTGAGAAGTGCCTTTTTAGTTACTGTATGGTCTTGATCTTGTATTTTGGAGTTATGTCAGTGATGTTATATTCCTACTTTTTATATTCTCTTTAAAGTTGGTAGCTAGGTCAAAAAAGTAAGTTAATGATTTGGTTAGACTGGTAAATGATTAGTTGTTCACCCTTTTCCCAATTAATGTAGTCTGTACTCTTGAAATCTTCTGAGGAAATAAGTGCATACTATTAGAGCCAAGTTACCAAATAATGAAATTTATTTTCTTACAAATACTGCGGCAGTGAGGCATATATTTTTTTCATAAGTCAATTTTACATTTGTTTGAATGAAATAAATTATTGTTTTATGGACGTCTTGAGCATGAAATCAATAAAGACCTTTTTTTAAATTTGCTATGAATATCTGCCTGTTTGTCACTCAGTCTGGTGAAGTGAAAACCAGCCAAAATACATCCCAAAACACATCCCAAAACCCTTCTTAGCCAAGATTGCAGATGGTCTTCGGCATATTTGTCAAGATGAAGTTTACAGTGTCAGTTGAAAAGTAGTTTAGAAAAGTAAGCTGGCATTGGGTGACTTGGGTTAGGCAGACCACATCCTCTCTTAGAGTAACCAAAATTAATGAAAATATTTTAATGGAAGTACCCTGATCTACCAGCACTTAATCTTGCCCTGTGCAAAAAATGCCTTATACACTAAACTGTACAGTGGTCTAGCAGTGCATATGAAAATGTTCTTCCTATTACGTCTGGCAAATAGCTCCATCTTCAACTATTTTCTGGCGTTAGAGATATTCCTGTTTTACCATGAGAAATATCTCACAGAATCATACAGCAACAGAATCATTTAGGTTGTCAAAGACCTTTAAGATCATTGAGCCCAACCATATGTCCAGTCCACGTTCCAGTATTCCTTACATCTCTGTAAGCCCTTTCATGTCTTTGTAGTTCATTAGTGTTTATTTGCTTAAGGTTTAACCTGTTTTTGTATTTCTGTTAACAATATTCCCCTGTCTCCAAAACTATCCTGTTAGTCAGATGCATTGTAGCTCTGAAGCCGGAGAGCCTTGGGAACAAAAATCAGCAAGCAGGGGCTCTGAAACAGGTGATTTAAGTTTTTGAAATAATGCCAAGGAATGTAACAGCATAACAGGTAAGGAGCACATTTCCTCTTTTTTCTTAAAGGTACTTTGAGAATGATATTTTATTTAAAAAAAAGCTATAGCAAATTTATCTTAGAAGCATTGGGAAAATATAAAAATTACTGGAAATGATTCCTGGTCCAGCCTACAAGGGAGTTCTGAGGAGGAATCAGAGGAGTTAATACTAGGGAGTTTCCTCTGTGAGTAGGAAAAGCTATTTGCCCTATTGGACATGATGTCTAAAATTAAAAAAAAAAAGGTGGACAGAGCTGATCTTTATCAGATTTTGTTGTACATTTACCACGACAGACACTAAGGAAGGACAGCTTGGGAATTTCCAGCTAATAGGTGGAACGGTAGCTGTGTGTCTAAGAAAAAAGGCAAAGCAGTAGTGTTATTTGAAGCTCTTCAGCACTCTGATGTGGCAAGCAAACAAGGCACTCTCAGTGTTTGCAAGGGGTCTCCTGCTAGACCGAAGGTTTGCTGGAAAAAGATGATAGGATGGCACACAGGAGCACCAGAGTTCTACCTCCTGACTTACAATGAAAGGAAGACGTTGAGACTGAATCTTGAACAACCTTTGGGCTAGTTCTAGTATATGAAATATACAAAGATCAGCATAAAAACCCTGAAGATGCTGCTAGAAGACAAAGCAACCTGGAAAGATAACTTACAGTGGTAGTGAAAGAAAGGGAGAAAAACATTCCCTTGTGTCGTAACCAGCGTCTCTGCTAGATGGAGCATTGATTTACATCGTGTCCAAAAACCATTAATGTTATTTAAGACTAAAATTTCCCACCGACAGGCATCACGCCTGACTGGTGCCGCTGACATGCTGAGGGCTGTGCCAGCAGCCCAAGAGCCTGAAGGAACCCGTTCAGGACAAGGACGCCTCACCCTTGCACTTTAGCCAGGCCAGGTAGCTGAACAGTGACGTGTAAGCTATAGGGCATTTCAATCTGTTTCCTGATTAAATTTATGACTGTTTTCTGTCTAAAAGCAATTCCCTTGCCATCTGCGGTATTAACCAAATGGTTTAGTGTGTAAAATCATTCTCATTAATGATATACTGGATGCCTCTGGAGAGAATCAAAAAATTCACCTATCACCAAGACGGACCTGATCCTACAATGAACATGCATTGTCATCACACAGGTAGCATAAGAAATCCTGCTGCACCACGTTGTGTTTTAGTAAATGCTGTTCTTTAAATCTGAACTTGGTTACATTTTATAGTACTTTATGATATTTTAGGGTTCTTAATGTGGCTTTATCTTCCAGTCATGGGTGGATATTATAGTTTAGACACAGCTTGGGGAAATAAAGGGACTGTTTAGAAAGCTGAACCAGCTAAAACAAGGTGTCTCCAGGCTTTTTTCTTCATGGGAAACATTTATGGCTGCCCTAAATACATCTATTTTTTCATTGTTTGCAAATGAATATTGATCTTCTGGATTCCCCCTTTCAGAACAGTCTTTAATTTGCTTCCCATGGCAGAAGCAGGAATTTCCTTGTGGGTCATGTGGGTGTTTGTATTTGTACACGGATTATAAGAAGGCAGTCGCAATGCAGGGCGAGGACACACCATGTTTTGCTGCAGGAGTCAATAGAAGGAATCCAGAAACACTTACCAGGGGTATTTCTCTAACACCTTCTACACCATAAAGAAGTTTTGCCTGTAAGTATTAACACAGTTTGTTTTGCTTATCTTGGTATTATATTTTTGAAGTTTCAGAATAGCCTACATCTTAATCATTTGCAACATTTTATTTGCATTTTGACTGAAGTGCCTCATTGCATTTCATAAGGTTGACAGCAATCACATCTCTTAATGCCGGGTGTACAAAAATCTGAACGGGTTTAATCATGGCATTGGCATTGTCTATTCTGAATTAGACACAACCTGCTTAAAATGTTGCTTTCCAGTTAAGAGAAAAGACTATTAAATGCAACAATTAAAAACTTTTTCCCAAATGCAGAGTGAGATCATACACCGCGTGTAATCTCACCAGTTTTTGTCTTCCCACCTGCAAATCTTGACTTTTACTGAAACTCAGAGAGACTTGTATCCTGTCACAGGCTCTTGGAACACTGTTTGGCAAGAATTGCATCATTTGCCAGGCACAGTGACTCTGTCAGTCACGCTGAAAAGAATTTTACGCTGCCTTTCATTGCAACCCCAGTCGTGCACCCCCAGTATTGACACTCACAATTTGACTTTGTGTGCACTCGTTTTTAGTTTTGGAAATTGATTTTTTGTCCTTTTTTTGGTAGGCAATAGATGAAATCCTAGCAGTAAATTTTATAACAGTCTGTCACAGCATTTGTACCACAAATCTTTCTCCCAAGAAGGCAAAACTGCAAAGGTTTCCTTAAAAAAGAAAAAACCAAAACCCAAAAAAACAACAAACACAGGCAGAAATCATAGAATGATAGAATCGTGGAATAGTTTGGGTTGCAAGGAACCTTTAAGGGTCATCTAGTCCAACGCCCCTGCAATGAGCAGGGGCATCTTCAACTCAATCAGGTTGCTCAGAGCCCCATCCAGCCTGACCTTAAATGTTTCCACGGATGGGGTGTCTGCTCTGCAGAGAGCTCCAGTGGACCGAAGTTTGTCGTGCGTCATTCTCATCTACAGCATGGTATCGCTTGGAACAGGAGGTGTGGAGGTCTATAGCTTTAGGTGTGTGTCAGAGGTAAAAATCTGTGTGGAATCCACCCCGTGTCAGGTGAATGAGGCTGGAGAATAACCAGCCACTTCTGACCACCACTCCTGACCGTACCTTGTTTACTTCTGGCACCATGGAGTAAATCACAACAGAAGCTCATTAACCAAACCACCTTTTGCCTTCTGAAAGCTTCCATCTCTGTGTTTCTGCACTTACCACATCTCACAGACCACTGCCTGCGTGTTCTCCTAAAAGCATTATTTAGCAAAACTTTGGAGAGTTCCGTAGAAATGCATTGGTGCGTTCTGCCTCCCTGCCAGCCTCTACTCCCGTCTCTGCCACAGCCGGGCTATGCCAGTGAGCAAGTTACTTAACTTCTCCTCAGGTTTACGGTGGGATTCCCATTTCCCTGATAAAACTGGAGGAGACACTGCAAAAATAAGTTGACGTAAAAAAAAGTGATACTCTCTGTTTACCCCTCTGAAAAATCATACTACTAATCCACCTCTTAGAAAGCTGTGAAGTTTATTTTATCACTGTCTATAAATTGCTCTGAGGGCATTGCATTAAGAAAGCTACAGACTTGCAAATTATTATAATTACCATCATATTATGTACTAGATTATCTACACAGATTTTAAACTAATGCCACGCTATGCCTGCTTTATATGGGGCTGATTACACGGCTAAGGTAGTGTCAGAAACATATATAGGATGCAATATTCCTGGGTTACAGGTGTTGTGTCTAGTGCAAAGGAAAAGGCAAAATGAAGTTCTGTTAGCAGGTCTCACCACTTACTAGGGAAATCATCGCTTTGGCCTGTAGAAATTTATAATTTTTATTATTTGAAATTCTATCATTATATTGTAATAGAACAAATACACTATTATAGCATATAATGTATCATTTACTTTGTAATATAAATATTATGATGTATAATAGTATGCTCAGATGAATAATAATTAATTATATATTTTATTATATGTTTTTCTATGTTTATTTTATATAGTTTAACCATCATTATGAAAATAAATACTCGCGAGATATTTGTTACTTTCTCAGGCAACCGTGCATGCAGTGAGATGCTGCTCAGCAGGAAGCAAAGCAAATGAATTAGCTTCAAGGTTTTTACACTCTTTACTAGAAGAAGGGTGGAAGAAACAATCAGGATGGCTTCTACGAGTAAAAAAAATTCTGCAGGTACAAAGTTTCATTTACTAAGATTTGTCAACTAAGGTTGAATCAGGTTTCTGTCCATTTTATCAATATTTGATACCATTGTCCTTGCCCTCCACCTGCCAAGGATTTTGTGGTAAACAAGAGGTGAAAAATAGGGAAAAACAGCATACTGAAAAATTTGGAGATCTCATCTGGACTTACACTGTGTGTTAATTCTGCTCCTCTGCTTCCTTCCTTAAAGAATCTGTCCTAAACACAGCATTTCCCTTTACAGCAGAATCTTTCTTGTCCCTGGCACAAAAGTTGAACTGACATTTGTAAAAAACCATGAAAATCCTTAAAAATTAACTGGGAACTGGAAGATACAGTCAGGATCTCCAAGGCACTGATGATGAAGCCTTACCTCCACTGAAGTCAGTAGTAAATGGGATTTCAGAACCAAGTGCTTCTTGCATGACCACAAAGTTTGGTCATGTTATGTTTCCCAGAACTTCTGGATATTCTCTACTGTTCCTTACTGGAAGACCCAAAATGAGGTTGACTGTGCTCCTTTCAGTCAATGGATTCTTAAAAAGACCCTTGATTTCCCATACACGGTTTATAGCTTAAAAAATGGAATGAGATTGCTGCTCCTTTCATGGGGAGTTAAAGTGCATTAATAACATTGAGACTTTGATCAGAAATCCACCAGTGATTAGAAAATGTGAATCTTTAACTACAGCTGGCCACAGACTAGGCAGGGTCACAAAGAAAGACATTCAGGCATATTTTCCCCCCAGGGTTTTAGCTCATATTTTACTTGTAAGACTTTTTCCTGTTGTCACATCATGATTCACAGTGTAAGATGATCCATCCTTAGCTGTGTTTGCAACCTATCCAAACTGAATGCCATCTACAAATTTCATTAGGGGACTGTTTACTAGATTACTAATTGTGAAGTTAAATAAGACCAGGCTTCAGAAGTTAAAGACGACCAGTTAAATAAGGCAGAAGCTCATGATATCTTCCAAGCCCCCTACATTGTCACCGTCATTTGTTTACAGTTTGGGACACTTGTCAGCAGCAATGTTGACATCAGGGAAGCATGGCCTGGCTCTGTATTTTATAGCCTTAATTTGTGTTTGGCTTCTCTAATTGTAATGTGCTTTGTGGCCATTTAAACACAGAAACCCAGTGCTCAGTAGCAATTTCCTGTTCAAGCAGGTCTTTGAAACAGATTAACTGGCAACAAATTAAGTAACGGTGCCATTCACTTCTCTTTGATTAGAGAGAACTCAAAATACGTTTTGCCCTGAAGGTGGAGTCTGCAAGCACGGATTCCTCATCAAATCACCACCTCTTCAACTGTTCAGCTCACAGGTATCCTAGCACTGATTAGTCATATTCCAGCAATCCCTCAACAAGAATCTGTTATTTCTGCTATCCTGAATTCTAATAAGAGACAAATTACTTTCTCTTTGGCAGAATTCCTGGAAAAGGCGTTTTTTCATCCTGTCCAAATCCAGCAAGGGCAATTATATCCTGAAGTATCTAAAAGGCCAGAGCATCAAAGGCTCCATCGCTGTTGACCAGTATGTAACTCAAATGCATCACCTTTTTATTTGAAGTCATGTATCAACATTCTGAAGTGGCCAGTGATTGTACAGACACTTGTTCCTGATTGAAGTTCTTGATCAAAATCCCACTGAAGTCCAGAAAAGACTCTCTTGGGCTTTTGTAGGGTTTGGGTGCAACTTACAGTGTAAGGTATATGTAGAATAGAAATGAAAATCCTAAATTGCTTTGATGAAATTTGATGCATTTGTGCGAGTGACTGTGGTGATGTGGTACCTGCAAACCAGACGTCTTGGCTCCGCGATCCCAAAGGCTGCACTCCTGTAGTAGAAGACATTTTATCTCCTGGGAGAACTGTGCTATGCATTCTCTCACATGCGAGTAAGGATGGGCTATGCCACTCTTCACTGTGGCACACAACCTTTCCCACCTTACAGCTTTACAAAGTGCTTTGCAAGTTGAGCAGAGGTCTCCCGGCTTTCACACAGCCTCTTGGGCCGATGCTGGCTGCCCCGCTGCCTCTTACCCAGCAGAGAAATTTCTCCGCTTGGCTCATTTGGGTTGATCATTTCATCCCTCCTTTCATTCCGCAGTGCCCACTGCAGCAAGGCTGGGTGTCACTGGCTTTGTACTAGCACCCTTTACCATGTGTCACATGTGGTATGAGAGACGTAGAAGGGAAACAGTAAATGTAAAAGGAAATATAATGATTTTATCCATCAGTCAGAACTGGAGGTTAATATGAAGGCTCCTGGAATTGTTAGGCATGGAGGTCACTGGACTCTCACTGCTGTTGTGCTTCTTCCGTTAAAAGGCTTTACATTATAAAGCTTTTGAAAAAACTCCAACTTGCTCAGTGGTATGTGGTTACATCATTACCATCATTACTGTTGTTACTGTTTTTACTATTTTTACTTCTTGGAAGTTAATGAAGTAGTGCTTTCATTTAAGTACCCATTAAGAGTACTTCTTGTCTGTTCCACTTCCCCTCCATTAAAACTGTGTTAACATACTATTAGTTTCAAATCAAATGTATTGTTCTGTAGTGGTTCAAAAACATCTGCCAGAAATTTTTCTTACTGGCATTTCTTTTCAAGATTCTGTGTGAGACCAACAGCCCCTTTTTCAGAAATGAGGATCCAAAATCTGGACACGAGTCTTTGCAAAAGTTAGTTTTATTTTTTTGGCTTGGAAGTCTTCTTTATTGAAAGGCCATCTGTTTTGAATGCGTGTGCTTATTTTCTTGATAATTTTTTCTGTGGAAAAATGTTTACCTTTTTCCATGCAGATCTCATCATATTGTGCTGTTCTTAGAGTAAAATATGCACATACACAAACGTATGTATGTTTGTATGTATGTATGTATGTATGTATAGTTACATAGGATGTTTCGTACGGTTGTCTTAACAGAATCATAAGTATCGAAGTTGGCATAAGGAATTCTGAAATTATGGAAACGGTGAGGAAGATGTTTAAATGCCTTCCCGAACAGGTGATGTCCATCAGTACAGAAAACAGATGTTACTACCTCATCGGGAGCAGCAGGTAGGCACAGAAAGATGTGCAAATGCCGTATGACGGTACAGTTAAGCTAACGTAACACTAAGCCACTGCCCCAAGGCAAAAAGTCCCACTCCTTCACAGCCACCCCTGTCCCTTCCTGTGTCCCAGCTACTGATGGCGCAGCTCCGGGATGAAACGATCCAGCTGTCTGATCCGATGGCAAACTGTTCTTTTCTGTCTCAGTTTTCTACCCCCGTGGACGGGTTAATCTTTTGCTGGTTCAGACAGGTGAGCTAAGCTCCCCTGCAGCTATGCTGTTACCACGTCCAGCATGTGAAAGTGGTGGGAGCATGCAGCTGCGAACGGGGATGGCAGTGGCAGTACATCAGTGTGGCAAACTGTACTGATTAAGGGTCAAGGAAGAGCAGAGAGCTTTATCTTCTCACCCAGCGGCTCCTGGGAGTTAGGAAAGCTTCTGCTCCTTATGGATAAATCACAGGAAATAATCTTGCCCTGGAAAGTAGCTTCTTAACCAAGGGAAGCAGATTGAAGGGGAAAATTCCACCAAGGGAAAACAGATCC
>Ga0065711_1002845_pt1 | contig 31267 bp, 52 predicted proteins | sample Hoacrofraction12_FD_59098 | JGI IMG/M metagenome (GOLD analysis project Ga0065711, IMG submission 59098) | Hoatzin crop microbial communities from Cojedes, Venezuela - Epithelial fraction 12 v2 (version 2) | ecosystem: Host-associated > Birds > Digestive system > Esophagus > Crop | place... | reverse complement strand
CCCCCCCCCAACCCCCACCAGGGGGGTACCGCGGGAGATGGGGTGCGGGAGCGGGGCCCCGCTGGGTCCCCGGCACCCCTCGGCGAGGGGAGGGGGAGCGGCCCGGGCCGTGGGAGCCCCACGCACCCCCGAGGCAGGTTCTCCGCTTTCCCGTGGCCGGGGTGACGGCGTCAGGCGGCGCGGCGGGGCTGCAAAGCTGAACACCCCTGTGCACCCTTCCAGGGCCGGCAAAGCACCGCCGAAACCACGGTCAGGAGAGAGGAGCTCAGCCTGAATTTGGCTGTTCCGGGAGAGAGGAAAAGTTCTGAGCAGCTGGTGTTATTAAATATTCTAATGAGGAGTCATTGCAGAAATTAAAAAGGGCAGAGAAAGACGAAGACGCCGGCGCTAATTCCGCAGGAAGGCTCCCAGGGAAAAGGCCGTGTGAGTGCGAAGGCTGAAAAGCATGGAGGCCTGGAATTAGACTATCATTTAGAAAGCGTTACTAATCCGAAGTTACAGCGGTAATTCCGTGATTTGCTGGGTCCCACACACAGCGCCAGAATTAAAGATACGGATTTTCTAGAAATGTAACTCGACTGTGGCACTGACTCTCGACGAGATCCGAATGAATCATTCATTCCAAAGGCAGCGAAAGACGTGTCGTTAAGATCCAACCTCCTTCCCTCCAGCCCGTCTGGAATTATGTATGCTCGATGCAATCCCAGAAATTGTGGAAGAGATTGGAGGTGGGGAGGAGGGAATGTAGTCCTTTCCCTCCTTTATTACGCTGGTTATTTTTAAGAAATAATTTCCCAATTATTTCCACAATATTGTGAGTGGCACTCAATTATTCTCATTATTTTTTTTTCCTTCCCCCCTTCTGTACGCTAGCATCCAGTCAGGTGCAAACGGTTTCAGTGGAGATGCTTTAAAACTAGAGCGAACAAAGCAGGAGGGAACCGAGCAAGGTGCTTGATGAATGCATTTATTCCGGAGTGATGATTTGATGGGGGATGGAGGAAAGAAACATTCAAATTCCTAATGAATATAATTCAGGAGGAATCGTTCCGCCAGCGTGTCAGGGAAAATCCCTTTGGTGGGAGTGTTTCTGCACTGGCAGAACCCGGGAGGTATTTCTGTCCCTGGCTTTTGTAATTGCAAAAGGTGAAAATATAAAAAGAGGACCCGAGGAAAAAAAAATATACACACATTTAATAAATGTCTTTTTGTGTGTGTATATAAATATATATATATAATTTTATGAAATAAAATGGAAGTGTGGAAATCCGTGTCTACATGTGAACTGTTACAAAGGATCGATGCAAGCTTTTTCACCTTGCTATTGGATCAGCTGGTCAGAAATCACCCTTGACTTCTAAAATTTTTTTTTTTTTCTCCCCAAAACTGCCTGTTCTGAGCTGATTTTTCAAGTAATTTTTCAGGCCATGGGCTTGGTTTTTCTCCTGGAGCGGTTCCCCCCAAAGGGGATTGAGATGGGGATAGAGCAATTTGGCCTTTAGTTTCCAGGAGAGAGGAACCGTGGTTGAATTTTTACTGGTGCTTCAATTCTTCGCGTTCGCCCCTGTTGTCAGCGTGAACCCGCGGGTGCTTGGGGTGGCGTGGGGGCGGCCCCCCCAATAACGAGGGAGGTGGCGGTGGGTGACGGGGGCGGTGGTACAAGCATCCCTAGCTACTGCGTGCATGGGTGGGGGGTGAGGAGGTGGGTAAAGCCCCCCAGTAAATCCCCGCTTGTGTAATGCCTGCTGCGTTTAGAGAGTCCCTGGCAGTTTGCTGTCAGGTGTCCGTTTTCTGTCTGTTTGGTTTTTTTTAAGCCCTGCGGTGGAAGGAGGGTCCCCAAGGGTCCGTCTTTGGGCTGGGGCTGGATTTTGGCTACACGCGGATCCCCCTGTGGCTTAGCCCTCTGCCCCATTCGCGTAGCTGTTGGCTCCGGCTGGAGCTTTTCTGCTGCACAGCCCAAACCCAGAAGGGGAGGCATCTTTTTCAGCTGTGCGAGAGAAGAGCCCAGGTCCTGGCATTCATGGTCTTTGCCGGTGGGTTTGTCTTGGTGGGACTCTCCCGGCAGAGTGGTAGGATGCAGCATAGGCCAGATGTGGGTGAGGTTTCTGGAGCTGGGCCGTGATGTCTTTGTTCTTCAGGCAGAGCTGGGGATGGGCAGAGGGAGCCAGGAATGGGAGAATCGGCGTGTGCTGCTGGGGGATAAATGGAAAATATCGTTTGTGGGTTTCACCCTCGGGGAAATGATGCCCTGGGACATCGTGTGCTCCAACTCATTATTTCCCACCTTTTCCTAAAACTTGGCGATGGAGCAGCGGGTTTGGCTCGAGGCAGAAGGCGAAGGGGGTTCATACCAGATACCTGGGGAAGCCAAACCCGCCCGGGGTCAGGGGCGGGTGGAGAAGGGGCTGTTCGGTCGCTGCCGTTCGGAGGAGCTGCCCTGGGAGCCGGGCCGGGCGAGCCCTCCCGCTCAGTTATGGATGAAATCCCGTCAATGGGCGTTTTTACGGAATCGCCTGGCAATGGCGGGTTCCACGCTTGAGGCCAAGCTCGGCCATTTCTTTTGTCTCTCTCGGCTCCCACCCCCTCCCCACACCCTTGATGCAGGCGGGTGGTGCCTCCCTTTACCTGGCTTTGTCCCCGCCACGGGAGAAGGGGCAGAGCTCCGGGGCTTGGTGGGTCCATCCCGTCGGTGGCTGCGGGTAGGTGCTGCTTGTGCGCTGGGGAGGGATCGCGGCTGCGTGCTGGACACATTTTCTCACATCCCAGCGGAGGGAAGGTGTTAATTTGGCACCCATGCAGGTGATGGGAGTTCATCCCACCTATGAGTGCCTGGCGCACGGCAGCACGTGCCCACCGCTCGTGGTGTGGGTACCACATGTCACCTGGGCAGTTGTTTGTCACCCATGTCACCCGGTCACCCTGAGCCTCCGGAAGGCATCAGGTGCTGCCAGCGTGAGATGGCCGGGCAGCTGCCCGTGCTGGCTGCCCCGACACCTGATGCCAGGAGCCTCCCCTTCCAGGTTGGGGATTTCAGCGTTTCTCACTCGGTCACCTTGGGAAGGCGTTTGCCGAGAGCCCAGCTGCAAAAGCATCGTCTGGGGCTGCTCATCCTCCCTCTGGGCACACGTGTTCGGGACCAGGGCTTGTGCCGGTACGAGGCTGAGCCATCACGCTGCCCGTGGCCAGGCTCCCGGCGTCCGCAGAGAGTCGGGACGGGGCTCCAGCTTTCGCATTTTCAGGTGCTGTCTGATATTTATTCAGGTGCTCGGGTTTGGTTAGGAGCGTTTGCCTCGAAAGCTCAGGAGTGGGGGTACAAAAAAGAAAATGGGGGGGAGCAAAAGAACACAATCTCCGGCAGTTAGCTGTCTCTTGGAAACTCGGCTTGCTGTTCCTATAGAGGCTTTCTCTTTTCCTTCACCCTGGTCTGGCCTTAAGTACCACTATAAGTGGGCTTTGCTCATTCACATCCAGGCTCCTTAGAGCAATTGAGCCCCCGGGGGTTTGAAAAGAAGGGACAGTCCTTCAATGGCAGGACCTTGGGCCGGGCTAATTGGTTTTGGTTCAAGGGGATACTGGATTTGTGAAAAGCCCGAAGACATCTTTCCCACGCCAAATCCTGGCTCTTCAGAGGGGGAAGTGAGGGGTGCCGGGTGGGGAAGGGAGCTGAAAGAAAGATGGTTCAGTTGAGGAACCTTCGTGGGGACCCGAACGCCCAGCAGCCTTGGCAGGGATGGGTGCTGGGTGGGACGGCGGCAGGGGGACGGTGTCCCTCCTCCTCGGGGCAGGTGGCCGGCGGTGGCCGGCTCCCGGTGGCACGCTGGCAGGGGCGGCCTGCTTTCGTTAAAACCAGGCTTTTTCTGTGCGCCCCAGACTCCCGTGGAGATGCTGGGAGCGACAGAAGGATGGGACCTGGCTCTAGCAACCAAATCGCTTCTGTGTGTTCGTGCGTGCGGCCGTGTAGGGAATTTGCTGAGGTCTCTTGTGTTTCATTTTGATTCGAGAATTTATTTGTTTTTAAACACTGACTCTCTCTGGCACGGTTCCAGCAGTCCCACGACCTTTACTCTCCACGATCCATAAAAATCACTTAATTATTGGGCCGAAAATCAAGGCTTGGAAACAAAGCCAGCTTATGGGACCGTCATTTCTTGATATATTTCCTGAGAGGCCGTATTTCTGGGCACCTTCAGAGCAGTGCGCGCAGCTCGTTGGATATGAGATATCAAGGCATTATTTATTGAGGAAGTCTTCACACTCCCTCATCTGTTATAATTAACTGATGACATTTTTTCTTAGGTTCAAAACATGGTGAAAAAGTATAATTAGCACGAAGCCGAGGCACTGCATTAAAATGTCTCCGATAGTTAATGTAGGATCGTCGTGCTATTTATTATAGGAGGAGCTGGCTCTGACCTCTGTGTTGCCTAACACTTTTTATTGTAAAGATTCTTGAACTTTTTTTTTCTTTTTGAGCACCTCTGACACTCCCATTGTTCGCTGCAGGCCCTTGAAATTCGGCCGGGGGAAGCTCTTCGGCTTGAGAAATGCCTATGCTTTGTCCCTTAAATTCCTTTCAGGTTTAGCTGAATTATGAATTGTTTGGAATCACGATTTCCCTTCGGTTGCCTCTTGGGAGAAAAAAAAGAAAATTAAAATTTATTGTTTCCCTGGAATAATAATAACAGACCACGAGCAGGGTGAAGCCCTGTGCTCCCGCCACTGTATTGCAGAGCTCTGGAGCAACCGGGGAAGGTGGGAGGACAGTTACGGCCAACTCCACGACCCCCTTCCACCTCTAGCTCATATTCTTCCAGCATGGCCCCATCTCCTGGGAGAAAACTCCTCTGGGTCCTGGCGCCGGGAGGAAAAAGCGTAGGGGGGTGTGGGTGCATTGTCCTGGGCGCTGCCAGCCCCAGCGGTCCTCGTTCCCCGCCGGCCCCGGGAGAGCAGCCTTCTGCCGCTGCCAGATAACATTAGTCCTGTATTTCATAGTGGCAGAAATCTGTGCCGAGGCTCGGGGCTGGAAATCGCTTTGCCCGTGCAGGACGAAGGCAGGGATGGGTGCGGGGTGGAGGGAGGGGGAATTTGTTACACTTGCCTACAATTGTTTTTCTTTTTGCTTATATAAACAATCTATTATTTATTAGCTATAAATAATGCATTTTTCTGTATGTTTAGAATGCACGTGGTTTCTGTATATTAAAAATGTACATGGTTGAAGGCAAGAAAGCAAATGCTGGCAAGTCGGGGGGTACCTGGTTTTGGTTTGGCCATGAGACGTTAATTCAGCCTTTCCCTGCCCGTGCCCTGACGGGGCGGTAATGACACGGTCACAGCCTATTTTTAGCTCGCTCCTTCTTTCCTTGGCCAGGGTGGCTGTACAGGGAGGTGGAATTAAGGTTGCACGGACAGCCATAAATTGGACACTTCCCAACTTTGAAGTGCTTGACCACGCAGTCTGCACGAGGGCTCTTCAGAGCAGTATTTCTGTGTGTAGCGTTAACTGCGTTGGTTGGGGACGGCAAATACAGGGGTAGAGAAGCCGTAGAGCAGAAAAGACCTACAGGACTGTTGAAAGCGGTCGTTTGAATAGATGGGGGAGTCAACAGATCCTACACTTGATCTGAGCTAAATGGCCAAGAAGATGTCTCCAAGCTGAGAGGGGGAAGCCTTTGTTCCTCCAGCCCCAGCCTCAGTATTTTCTTTGCCTTTGGTTTTGCCTCGTTCACTCCTAGGGAGGTTTGGGCTCCTGCTCTTGAGGAACCTTCAGCTTGTGTAGCGAATTTATGTGCTTGTGAAAGGGAGGTGTCCCTAGCAATGCGCACACGCACGCACGCTCCCGTCATCGCCCCAGCAGACGTGTGCTACCAGCCTGCAGATACTTGCTGCTCGGCGTCCTTGCTTTGCCTTGCACACTCCCTCTCTCCAGTGTCGCTAACGGGAGCCGTTGCCGAGTTGGGAGGGAAAGGAGAGGCCTTTGTATGTTACACAGGAGGTCTAATCTCTTTTTTAACTGCTGGAAGAATTACTTCGGAGGTGATTGCATGCAATGCAGATTTACCTTTGCTTGAAATGGCTTTTTTCTTTTTTCTTTGTTTACTGAGGGGTTTCTCCATGCCGGCTTGCAGTAAGGCATTTGGCTGTCTCTGGTTTCTAGCAGAGCGGACTCTGGTTGAGCAAATTTGGGGAAGTAAGCAGTCTTTTGTTTTACTTTCCCCAGAGCAATGCAGTCACGGCCCCTTGCACATACCGTGTGCTGATACTGGAGCATTTTCCCCTGGCCAGCAGCCTTCACCCTGGATTATAACATACGACCTAGCGTTTTTGCCTCGTGGACTCCTGGAGCCTGGTACCTGTCTGGGGCTGTTCCCACGTCGGCACAGGTATCCGAGTGTCCCAGGCTTGGGTTTCCATTGTGTGGGTATGGGCTTGTGTTTCACGAGCGTCTTTTTCATAACTTTCCCCCTCTCTCCTACATCTCGGTTCAGCAAAGGGCCTGTCTGTCTGGATGCAGGCAATAAACGTCTGTTCTCACCCTGACTTCTGTTAATGAGATAGAGACAGGTAAGCATCACACATACCAACTTCCCTGCTCTCAGCAACATCAAGGAAACGGTGACAAGCTATTAATAGAAAGTGATGGTCTGAGTGCTAATTAGTGCTTCCTTTTCAACTTTTACCTACATGTCTGCCGAGATGCCCATCCCAGCCTCTCCTCTCTCTTTGCATCCCTTTGTTTCCAGCGTGTTCCTTGTTCTCCGTGCACATCCTATGTCGAAGAAGCTTCTCTGTGTTTTTTTTTTCTCTACCAATTGCTTTTTGCATCTCCTCATTCCCTCTCTGTGCCCTTTTCCCCTGGGTAATTGCCACCTGCACCCTCATTCTCCCGTGGTTGCTCCCAGCAAAGAATAAGCACAATATTGTAGTGGACTCCAAAATCTTGAGGACGGGGCACATGGAGTCGGTCAGGAGTTTTGCATCTTCGTCACCAGGTAGCAATATTCACTTGTGGCACCAGTGCATGGGGTCAAATCACCCTGGGGACGTGAGGTCAGAGATCTGTCTCCTCTTCCCGCAGGTAATGCTGTAGGGAGACTCGTAGCAGCTCACAGGTCTTGGTCGTGGAGCAATTAGTATTTAAAGCAGATCCGCTGGTGATGCCCAGAGACCAACTGGGATGGGCCTCTGTGGTGTGAGCCTGGAGGAGACGACAGGTCCTGCCCCAGAGAGCCTGTGGTCTAAACCCTGCAAGCTTTTGCTCCCCACCAGACCACGTTAGTGGCTGGTTTTTCAGATCCACCCGAATTTATACTGCTGCGGCGACATGATGCCGGGTCTCAGCTTGGTGTCCGGTCTCTCCCGCTTCTCTTTCTCCTGGCCCCTGGGCTCTGCCCCTTCCCCCAGGACCCTAATCATCCCCTCCTCACTTTTTTTGCACGGGCTGCGGGTTTCTTGCTTCCAGGCTTGTGTCCCAAGGAGCTGCCTAATCTGCCCCTGTCATTCCCAGTCACAGGCTCCGCACACACCATAGCTTTATGGGGAATGCTTGCAGGGCAGTGGGAAGAGGCAGCCATGGTTTGCACATTAGCTAATTAATTTTCATGACTGAACGATGCTGCCTGGTCTCCTGTTTATACTCCTCGCTGCTCCCGTTCTCCCCCCTCCTCGCTGACACACACACGAGACGACACATCTCGTACGAACGTCAGCATCCTTCCACAGCCTTGAGACGTGAGCAGTTATTCTGTTGGCTTGTCAAACGTGGGTTTCCCTGCTTCATGGTACACAGGGGCCCCCTGTTTCACATTTGCTGATTCTTATTAGACCCAGCGCGCCAGGGCCCTGTCTCTCCCCGCAAAGCAAAGGGCCACATCCCATCCATAAATCCAAGCCTGGAACAAAGCCTCCTCTACCCTGCCCCATATTTCTACCCAGCCTGCCCGCTTTCCCCTCTCTCTCTCTCTCTCTCTCCCCCTCTCCCGTGTTGAAGGTTTCCTAGTGCCAGGGAGATATGATAATTCTTGTGAAGAGAGCATGAAATGCCTCTGCTCTTTGTGTCTGTTTAATTCAATGAGAATCCCAGCCCCAGATGTCATGAATGGTGGGCTTTGTGCTGGCCCTTCCTAAGCCCTAACCGCCAGCCCTGCTCTCTGTCTTTCTTGTTTCCCACCACTGGATACTGATTAACAAACTAAATTATTTTTCCTCCCTAATGATGTTTTCCCACTTTGCCCACCAGGCTGGAAGAAGCCACGGGGAGGAAAGAGTTTGTGCAAAGGATGAGATAGCCAGGGAGAAAATTAAAGAGACAGTGTTGCTCTCTGGGCTCTGGCAACGCAGGTCCACTCGGCTTTATTTCCTTATTAGAGAACAGGGTCGTGTCTGGCTGTATTTTACGGGGCTGGGTGTATTTCAGCCGAAGGGATGGGCTTGAAATCATCCACACAAGGTACGCTCTGAAGCGTGCCAAGGTCTGTAACTCACTTGCAATTGTGTGTGTGAGTTTGCACGATCCCAAATTTAAGGTCTCTTTTCTAGCCGTGAGTGACATGCGGTAATTACTTGACATCCGTCCGTGCATATGGGAGCCTCTTTCTAATTGAGACAAATTCTCTTTTCCTTAATCAGACATGACTGCGAGTTCGCGGAGTGGGATGCCTTGGGAAGGGCTGGGACGTCTCCACCTGAGCGAGGAGAGGTGAGTCCCTGGGAGTCTGCTGAGGATCGAGTCCAACTCGTGCACGGGAGACCAGCTCTTTTACCTGCTCCCTCCCTCCCGCAGCCAAATTTCCCAGCCAGGTCTTTGAAACGGGGCCAGCTGTTGGCTGCTGCTAGAGAAGGCCAGCAGCGATAATCCGGGGAGCCTGGATGGAGCTGGAGGCAGGTGGCCAAGGCAGGTCCGTGCAAAACCACCTGCTTCCCGGAGCCCAGCAGTGCCTCCTTGCTGGGCACCAACGAAGCTGTGGCCAACAAACACCCTCCCGGAGCAGGGAAAGAGGGTGGGTGTCACCCCTGAGAGTAGAAAAGGCGGTAGGGAGGGAGAGAGCCTTTCAGCAACACTCTGAGGGTCTGAATCGTGCAGTTGGGAGTCACTGAGAGAGGGGCTGGCTTGGTGTTTTAGGGTTTTGGTTTTTTTGATTTTTAGAAACCCGAGGAGCCAACAGGCTGGCAGTGTGGGACGCGGGCAGGGGCAGGTCTGACGGGCAGGGCACGATGGGGAGCAGGATGTGCTCGGGGAGGCTCTATGGCGGTGCAGGCTCAGCCGTGGGTTTATCAGCCATTGTGGGAGCTCCGGTGGGGACGGGCTGGAGCCGTGCCTGCCCCAGTGCAGAGCAGGGGGCTCATGCAGGCTCAGCCTGTGGAGCAGCTGCTCCCATCAGAGCCACACCAATGCTGTAGTACCAAGCCATGGTTCCCTTTTCCTCAGCTTAGGCCAGAAAGGGGAATAAACCGAGAAAAGGGTGTTGCTTGTCTGCACCCTGGGAGCACCCCCACTGCATCCGGCAAAGCACTGCCTCGCGTACAGCCTTTGCTTCCCACTGCAGTCACATCTGACCCTTATTACTTCTGCAAGGTAGAACAAGGCAGGAAAAATGGCTGTGCAGTGAGTTTCTTCATGCGCCAGGATTTATTAAGAACAATAGGGGAAATCAATCCATCTATGTAGAATACATCGCAGACTGCAATGGGATAAAGCATTTATTCCGCTCTTGAAGGGTAGAGCTATAACTCATGGGAGGCAAAACCCTTAGTGCTCCGGAGTCCCTTCCCTTCATGTGTGCAAAGAAATGCTTTAGCCCATGGCAACCCACCAGCTATTGAATTTGTGTGGAGAATCTGCCGTCCTTCCCCTCCGCCGGCCCCTTTTTGGAAGGCAAGTCGCTCATTAAAACACACCTCTGGAAAAATGAAGGGGCTGTCTCTGCATCTTGGTTTTACTTCAAACAGAAAGAGAATAGAAATGTCTCAGTGATGTAAAAGCAACCCCCCACCAATTTTGAACGGACAGATCATGCTTAAACCAGCACAGGATTTGCTGCAACTTTCTGCTGATGCCCAAGGACCAGGCACTGCAATTACAGTGGAGAGGGAGTGGTTGGGGTGTTGTGACGAGACGCGATGCTGCGCAGGGAGGTCTGCGTTCTGTGGCTGAACACCTCCAATGCTGACTAGCTAAGTACTACCCTGTGCCCGGCTCTCCACTCGCAGTAGAAGGCATGCAGTGCGCAGACTGGAGCAGTAGTTAGCAGGGGCAAAAGGTGACTGGGATTTGTTATAATCTTTCTGGGTGTGAGAGAGTGTGAAGGCGGGGGGGGGAGCATTAATAGTGAAATGGTATTTTCACTAAGCCTATTTTCACTGGGTCTAATCTATGTTGTGGGAAGAGGATCTCTTCAATAGGGCAGACCCAGAGAGGCTGGTGAGCTGTTCAGAGGGGGCCCGGAGAGCCAAGGAGCGCGGGCAGGGGAAGCGTAGCAATTGAGTGGACACGTCAGACGGCCTTCCTCAGCAGAGATGACTTGGTACGTAGCGTGCTGTTGGGCAGATGGGGTTAATTCTTACACCCAAATCAAAAGGCGACCGAGGGGGGAATGTTTTATTAATGAAAGCAGCCCTTTGTGAGTATTCCTCCCGAGGCACGTTCCCTCCACCCGCTGCCTTCCCCCCTGGCTGCTGTCTGGCCCCGCGTCTTGCTCGGTACCTGCTCAGCTGCCACTCATCCACTGATAGGTTTCATCAAGAAATGTCTCCGTATGTCTGAGTCCTGGGCGAGCGGGACGGGAGGAGGAGGAGGAGGGACAGTTCCTTGGATAGGCTGGAGAGAGGGACACACCATAGGCAGGCAGAGCTCGGGCTGTGACAAGTTGCACATCAGCCCATCGATTGCTGCAATGGTGCCGTGGGTGTCACCTCTTGCTGGTACCGAAGAGCGAGAGAAACTGCAGTTTGCAGAGTGCAAGGTAAAATGCAGGTTGCAAGCGGGCACCTTGGTGGGCTGGGGAGGAAGGGGTGAGCTGGAGATGGGGTTGGGGAGGTTGGAAGTGCCTTACCCACCACCCAGCCCCCCTTCCATCCCGTGGCCTCGCTGCCTGCCAAGTAATGGGCTTGAGAGAGGAGGAGTGGATTTTGTGCACCAGAAAGCAGCCGCTCCCGGTCTTCCTTACCCCGCTGTCTTCCCCTGCCCATGTCCTCGGGGGGGGCCCAGGAAGCTTGTTGTGCCAAAGGACGGGGCTGTGGCAGCAGCGAGGGCTGTACATGGAGGTTATTTCTGTCGCTTTGTTAAAAATAAAACAAAAGCTGGTTTGACAATTGATTTAGAAGAAGGAGGAAGCGGAGCTCAATTCCCAGAGTGCCTTTTAGCAAGGCTCGGCGTGCCCGCCTGCGTGTCGTACGCGTGTCAGAACAGAGCACCCAAGGAAGGCCGGGTCGGGAAACCTCGCATGGAAGCGGGGAAAAGACCCCGGTGCACGGCTGCTTCCCTGAGGGAACCCCCGCAGGGCTAATGTTTGATCTGAAGCTCGGTTGTACTCCTCTGGAACCTTGGGATGTCAGGAGCTCGAAGGGAGCCTGGGACAGAAGCGGATGCTATTTGCATTTTCCTATGAATACGTGTATTTGTATAAATATGGTGTCTCTGTGCATGCGCACACTCCCCTACACATGCATTTGTTTGAAGAGCAACACGCTGTCCCCGCGGTGTTCTCCGCTCAGGGCCAGAATTGGTTAGTCTGAAATTCAGACTCTTCCTGGAGGAGCTGTAACTCCCCTCCCCGCTTCAAATCTAGCGATGGCTGTGGACGTAGGAGTCCCGAGATGTTTCTCCTTGCGATAGCAGAGTTTCATTGTGGAGGATGAAGGCTCCCACTTTCAAATTTGCACAGACATCAAAAGAGTCTGGAAGGTTCAAACAGATCACAACGTAATCAAAATGCCAAGCCACTGTCTGCTTCTGCCTTTGGGTTGACAAGCAGGATTAGCACCCAAGGGAAGCAGGGTGTAATAGTGTTTCACGGGCACTATGAACAGCCCAGAAGTGTGCAGAGTACAGAAAGGTTAGCCGAAGGGCAGGTCTAGCTACAGACGTACAGTTAGGGGCTGGATTTTAAAGCAAGGAGCTGTGCGCATACAACCTCCGTGGATATTTACTTTAGCAGAAGGGAGGACTCTCCTGTGCACTGGTTATGCCATGCTGGAAGCAGTTTAAGCTAAACTGGAGAAAGCCAGCTTAAGAGTGGAGATGTGCACCAGCATGGTGAGGAGCAGTAGAGGTTGACCTATAGTGCTGTCATCATAATAGTGTGGTTTTCTGTGTAGACAACCCTGGAGCGGAGCAGCTAGCTTGCCATCCCTTATGTTTCACTGTCTAACCGAGATGTACAACACGGCCCTGTCTGCGTGCAGTTGCAGTCACCCTCGTGCTCTGGTTCTCCGCAGAGTACTGGAGCAGATGCCGAATTTTCGATGTGTGTCGTGTGCCTATTGCACTGTGTGAAATAGCCCCGTGGTGGCTAAAGACACGTGAAATGCTACCCAGATACTGCTTTAATGTCAGTAATTGCTGTAGCCGTCCTGAGGACAGCCCGGGACAGTGGATGAGGGTTTCTCGGTTGGTATTTGGTATTGCTCATTTGGAGAACTTAACAACGTTGGTGTTTGCACTGTAAAGCTCCTGTAAAGCGGGAAACGCAGGTGTAGCTTTGTCTATGTCGTCTGTGTAACCATGCCTTTTCCTTTTCTTCTGTTCTTGTTTCAAATGTATGTTGAACTGAGATTTAGGAAGCTCTCATCTTCTTTACTGGTGTCTCTGCAGTTCTGGTTTGGGATTTATTTTGTTTCAGCTAGGAGAAAGGCAGAATTTGCCCATAACTCGCTCTCTGGTGGCCGGGCAGGCGGTGTTTTCCCTCGCAGCTCTCGGACTGCTAGCCTGTATCGCTGTACCTCTTCAGGCTGCATCTCCCAGGGTCAGATCCCGCTCAGGATGCCAGCCCAGCGCCTGGCAGCTTGCGGCACTCATCGGGGCACGTTCAGGCAGGCAGCTGGGCCCCAAAAGTGGGTGCCCGCTCTGGGCTAACCCTACCTGTGCTCCTGCACCACTCANGTCTGAGGGGGAAGCTGTGGCAAGGGCACAGCCATCTCTGTGGCTGTGAACAGGCCCTGGGCAACGTGTGCTGCCTCGTGAAGAAGTGCATTACAATTTTTCCAGTCAGGAGGGCTGGGTTAAAAGCTGTAGAAGTGCTCGTACGCNCGTCCAGTGCCTTGGCACCGTGAGCAGGGCCTGGGCTAAGATGGCTGCTCGCCAGGCCTCAGGATCGCACGCCGGCCCACCATGGCGACTCCCGCGCTCCCAGAGCCCCCCTTTCCCCACGGGTCTGTGCGATGGCTGCCCTGCTCGCAGCTGCCGGGTGCCAGCCGCCTCAGGCCTGGCAGAGGGGAGCCCGCTGGGCAGGCCGACGGCAGGCCTGAGGCAGCGTGGGCCCCGGCGGCCATTTTGCGGGAGGTGAGCGCTGCCTGTAAGATGGCCGCATGGGCATGAGGTGGGGCGCAGNGCTGCCTCGTCCTCGCCACGCTGCCTTCCTCACGCCGTCCCCTCCTTATCTTGCTAATTACCGATGAAGGCAGAACAATAACGGGAGCTGGCATGCCCCAGTTCTTTCTCTGCCACCTCCCTCCTCGGGCGGAAAATCTGCACACACACCTCCCCCCCCCCGCCCGCCAGCCCCTCTGTGATATTAATTGAATTAACATACTTCCTAATTTGCCCTGTGTTTTCCCCGCGCCAGCTCCCAGCCGCCTCGTCATGGCTTCTCCAACTGGTGGGGAAAGGAGCAAGCGCGTTCATCCCCTGCGCTCTTTTGGTTCTATGTGAAAAATCCTTAATGACATCTAAAAGGGGTGGCGGGACAATAGCCCACGCGGGGTTTGGTGGGAGACGCGCGATATTTACCCTGCCAGACCATCCTCGCTGCTGCCTTGCCGGGGGATTACGACGGCCGCCGTCCCTGCGTTCCTCCATTTATTTATTTTGCCGGTGGCGGGGGGGAATGCGTTGGCACGCGGCTGCTTTGTGTGCCTTGCTTCACCTATGAAAGGGACACACCGAGGTGTTTCCATAAACCCCCGGATGACAAAGAAAGCGCCTTTCTCTTCAGCTCGTAGGCAACAATGACAGAAGCCTTTAAAAACCATTTTTTTTTTTCCACACCCCCCCAACGATTACAGAAGGCTTCCCCTAAAAGGAACTTAAATACATATCATTAAATCTAAAGCGCTGAGCTCCGCTCCTGCTAACTATGCCATGCTTTTTGTTTCTGATAGTATTTGTCCGTTGCAGAGCCAGGGATGCGGAGCCTCCCCCGCCCTCCTCCCTTTGTTTAAGTGACAAAATGTTTCTATGTTCTTGTTTAGAAAATAAACCTTTGTGGGGTTTTCAGCTATTTTTTTTTTTCTTTTTTTTTCATTTATCATGGTGTGAAATCCAAACTCTCCTTCTTCCCAGATCTTGGGAATCCATGTTTGTTGTGATCAATTTTCACTCCTTTATCTAAAAACACAACCTTATTTTATAATATTACTCCAAAAATGCAGCAGTAATATTTTGAATTTGAGTATTTGGAGCTTCAGGATATTGCAATATTTTTTTTTTTATAAGCGATGAATGAAGAGCAATGATTTAAGTGTGTAATGCACAATACAGATGCCATGCATTGTAAATACATTTCAGGGGCATAAAATCCAACACAGAGAGCTGGTGTTCCACGAAAGCTGGGAGTCCAAAAATAACTGTAAAAATAAATTGTCTGTCAGGACGAATCTCTCAGATCCCAGCCAATATTTGTAGGGTTACAATATACAACGGGGTTACTTATTGGTGTAAATATCTCATTTTAAAATGCTGATGATAAACTGAAAGAGGTGAAGGAGATATTTGACTGATTCCTGGATGCCATGGATTCCCCGCATTTAATTTCATACTTACATGCTATTTACTTATCCCATGTTTATGGGTATGCGCTTTAGCTTCATATAAATCTCTCCTGTCTGTCTGTCTCGCTGCGTTCTTTTCTCTTCTGCCATCCCATCTGCTTCTTCCGGTCCTTCTCCTGAAACCACATCACAGGATCTGATGGCGATAATGGGAATCCGCCTCTGGTCTCTATCATAAACATGCCAACGTGGACTATTGTGTCGGGAGCCGGCGGTCACCAGATGGTGCATGGTTGCCCAGGGTCTGTGTCGCTGGGTTTGGTCTCTCGATAAACCAGCAGCTTCTTCAGCATTGTGTTTTCCCCCCAAGATCTACCTACCCTGGCTGAGGAAGGTGTGAGGACCTTGAGTAATGCACCCCAAGGGATGAAATGCTCGTGGGTGCGTTGCGCACTTTGCAGCCTCAGTTGTGCAGCCATGAGCTGCCCTGGCAGAGCCGAGGTTTGTTAATCCCTGTGCTCAGCCATGTTCACCCTGTCTGCGTTCCTGGGTAGGAAAATTCGCACATTAGTTTGTGTAGGGTCGAATGCTGTCTTCGTGTGAAAAGCAGGCCATGTCAACTAGAGCAGACATCTTCTCACTGCCTTCATGTGCGGCTTGGGAAGACAGGGCAGACATATCTCTGTGTCTGTGGGTGCTACTTCATCTTGCCTGGGCTCCCAGACAGCTCCTGAGTGTCGGCAAAAGGACTGGCTTGGGCAGGTATTGTTGGGAGATGGAGGTGGTTACAGAGACTGAGGTATGGAGCTTTCCCCATCAAAAAACATCCTCCCGCCAGGATAGACCCAGGGACAAATCCTGCTCTTCATTTGGTGCCTGTATGTTCCCAGGAGGTCCCGGACATCATTGTGCATGTGAGCTGCAGAGGGGGGGATTAATGCAGAAATAAAGATTGAAAATAAAAACACTGAGAGCAATGGCTCTACCTGAACGCAGACAGATGGGGAGAGCCTGGCATAATTACATTTAGCGAAGAGCTGCCATGAATGAAACCAATTAAAGGAGAAGCAACGCTCGTATGAGAGAACGAGTAAGAGAGGAAGACCGCCGCCTCTCCGGGTCTTCTCGGGCATTCACCTTCTGTGAGGAGTGAGTCCCGTACAGTCCCCAGGTCACGGGTGAGCTCCTGCGTGCACCTGCCTCCCGGCTCAGGGGGACTTCGCTGATCTGCTGGGGCGAAAAAAGGAGGAACCGGGAAACATTGGGCGCTGGCGGGGCCGGCGCGGAGCTGGCTTGCAGCCAGCCCCAGCCTCGCCATCTCCATTGTCTCATGGCTTTAATGCGTGCCTAGAAATCCAGTATTTAGGATTCAGGTTACCATTGTAAGGCAGAAAGGTCGTGCTCAGCGCCACTTGGTGTGGATTCCTCCGGCAGCTCTTTTGCCTGCATGCCTCTCGTTGGGACGGCGTTGGCAGAAGGCCTGGGGCCGGGAGGCTGTGAGGAGCACGGCTCTGCTGCCTCGGGCATGGCACACACCTTGCGAGTGGTGCTGCTGGCAGTGTGATTTAGGGAGGGCAGAGGGAGGTGTCCAGAAAGCCGCGCAAAGCAGAGGGAGTCAGGCCAGGTTTGCGTATACTGAGTGGCCACACTGAGCGTGCCTTGCTGACAAGCTTGGCAGAAAACCTGGCAAGGCAGGAGCAATGTATCTTTTCTTCTGGCTCTCGCTCAGACAAATTCGGTAGGAGCTTCACGAGTAGCTGCTGCTGGTGGCCGAGGCTAGGGGGGCATTTGGGAACTATTCCTCCTGACTTAATTCATAGTCCTAGAAATGGCTATTTTCCAGCTTTCTTCCCTTTTTCTACCATCCTGCTCTCAAGGGCAAGTGCCTTTTGGGTAGAAGAGCAGCTGGCAAAGCTGGATCAGAATGACTCACAGGGGTTTTAGCGCAAGGCTTGGGATTTGGGGTGTCAGTTGCAAACCCCAAGCAAATGTAATCAAAGGCTGTTTGAAAGTCTCAGTTCTCACTTAAAAGTAATAAAATAATGCTAACAAGAAGTGTATTTAGGGACATCATCATTGCAGGGAAAATTTTGGAAACAAGTCAAAGACCTCGTGGGGCTTAGGCATTACCAGGCTGAAAAAAGTCCCTCCAAATACTTGGTTTTTTGGAGTCAGGCTTAGCGATTTTGGGGATCTAGACTCCTGCTATTCAAAGCTCAAGGCTGACAGCCTAGGCTGCTGTGTAACACCAAACAGGGAGTGAAAGAGAGCCTGACACCTCTAAGTATCGTAGGTTACGTTGGGTTGCATGGTGGCTGGGTTGAGTCCCGTCTAAGCCACTAAACATACTGATGACTCTCAGGAGTGGCCCCAGCCACCGTCATATGTCCAAGGGCACAGGGCAACTTGGAAGCAAGGGTCTGTGGTATGTGCTTCAGCCTCTGGAAGGTAACAATTGGTGATGCTGGTCCCTGGCACCCTATTCTGTAAGAGACCGAGTGAGGGATGCCCGTGTGCTTGTGGAGGCAGTGGGGACAGGCTGTATGGACACAGGCTGGCTGTGCCTACGGACATGTATGAGTCTGTCTCTCTCTGGGGGAAGCTTGCAAAACAGCACTGGACTTCCCCACTGCCAGGACCATGGAAAAAAATGCCTCTTAAAATGTATTTGGTCCTTGCTTTAACTGAGAGGTCATGTACCGTGTGCAGTGCTGTGGGAGACTGTGCTTAAGAGCCAGAGGAGGAGATGCTGTCTCTCTGGGGTCCTCATGGAACCGTGCAGGATCTCCCCAGGCTGCTGCAAACATCCCAGGTTGCCTCTCGGACCAGTGTCTCAGGGGAATGTGCTCCTTCGGTCCATTTGTGATACATTTCATGGGCATCACCATGGCCACTTGCCTGAATGTGCTGTAACCAGTGCAAGTTTTAGTAGATCTTATGCAGAAGTGTGCTGGAGCTCTCCAAAATGAAGGGCAAACTCCGTGCACAAGCCTGGACTTGTACGAGCCTTTAAAGCAGTTGTGGTCCTGCACCATCCCCAGGCTGGGCTTCCCGATGGCATGGCACTGAGGAGCAGGGTGGAAATACAGAGGGGTCGTGAGTGGGTGCTAGACTAGAACCCGTCAGACTCCTTTCTCTTGTGGTCAGGTGGATGGGTGACATGACAGAGCAAGCTGAGAGCTTGGGGAAGAAACAAGTGGTTGGTGTACATAAGAGAGAACTGGCCGGGGACTGTTTCCTTGCAAAGGGAAGATCTTTCCTGCAGCTCGTGGCATTTCTGTAGGCTCTGGCTGACTTCTGCCTCCTTCCATTCCCAAATGCCAGAGGTTAAAGAAGTGCCTGCTGTTGCTGCAAGAGCTTGAGGACACGGTAGGAAGTGGCTGGTCTCTGCTACTTGGTCAACAGCACGCAACATGGCTGCGTGCTGGGAAACAAAAGCTTAGGGTTCTGCACTCTCTGCTTCCTTCTTCCCTCGCTTCCTAGCCCCGAGAAGAAGCCACCCTGCTGATTCCACGGGATGTTTCCGTAGACACCTCTGTGGGTGCGTGGGTGTGGAGGGACTGTCTTTGCTGTGTGCAGCGGGATGAGGATGGCGATGGTGTTCCTCATTCCAGCCTTGGGTCATGCACGCTGCAGGAGGCATGGCCGGAGGAATAGGGATACATCCCCCTCTGCTCAGGCTGTTCCCAGCTGCAGCCATCTCGAAGCCCTGCAGAGTGCCCGTGGGCCTCCTTTGAGGAAGGGCTGCCCATGCTGACCCGTCTGGGCACGGGGCATGCAGAGCTGGCCACGGATGCGTGCGGCAAGCAAGGCTTTGCCTGGTGCACACAGCCAAGGCAGAGCCCAGCCGCCCAGGTCAGCCCGGGATTGCTGGCACCGGTGCTCAGCAGGGCCGGCGTGCTTGGCTGTGGGGCTGGGAGCTGCATGGGCTCTGCTGAGGAGGGACTCTCTGTGTCCTGGGGAATTTCCACACCGGCGACCTCTGATCGGACCCGCTCAGTAAGCGTCACGCTGGCAGGTGGAGGGACACCAGGGTCTTTGAGCTGCGTGCTGTGCTCCTGAGGGACTTCCTGTATGGCTGTGCAGAATTAGTCTGTTTTCTAGGCCACCTTTAAAAATGGCTGAAAATTTGCTTTCTGTAGCCTAAAAACTGAGCGGTCTCTTTGGCTCCTGAAGTGATAGGCAGGGACTGGAGATCTCCTGTGACTTGGGAGCCCAGCTAAGCTGTGAATGGCTCAGCGAGGGTGGGAATGGGTTTTGCAGTTTGTTTTGAACACAATCAAGGTTGCTGTTGTTCCCCCAGTTTGGGCAAGTGTGTCGCGGCGGTGTCGTCCTCCCTGAGTATCCCAGCTCCTCTCTGCTGCCTGAAGTTGCTAGGGCAGCAACATGTCCTTCGACAGGGTTCTCTGGGTTGGGAAGGACTGGGGTGGTGGCCATCAAGACTGGCACCTCCTTAGCGTTGTCCCTTCGTGCTTGGAAAGGGTGGGTGGGGACGAGCCCACTGAGCCTGGGGAGAAGGGACGTCTCCAGTGACGACCACTCATTTTGCCACTCAGCCCTGAGGAGCGGGAGGCTGCCTGACAGCCTGATGGAAGCTCTCTGCAGGTCCCCCTGCCCGAGGAGCTGGCGGTGACACATTTCTGACACAAACTGAGAGGAGATGCCGGCGTGAGATCCCGGTCATGTCAGCTGGGATCAGGTACCAAACCCAGCTGTGGCTGCAAGCAGTGAAGGAAGCAGCTGCCCCGAGCTCTGGTGAACATGATCCAGAGCTAATCCTGGGGCATCTGCAACCCGCGCGTGCCTGCGGCGGGATGCCATCCTCAAAGTCTCCCAGCCCTGCTTCGTGGCTGCTCCCGAGGCTCTGTGGCTCTCTGTACATGCTGCCAGAGTGATACTGTAGAAGCCGGAGGGATGCCAGCTGAGGATGTGACGGGTTTGCACTCGGCTTGCAGTCAGACAACGGGTGCCAGATTCGCAGGGCGCAGGCACAAACATCTCGGGGGGATTTGCTTTCCTACAGAGCCTTTTGCTCTCCCAGGAAGATGGAAAAATTCTGGTCCTAAAGGGATGAACAGTGTCTGCACTTTGACAGCAGACATCCCAGGAACCATAGGGAAAAAAAGACACCCACTGATTTTTTTTGTGTGTGTTATTTCTCCCTGTTTCTGTCTGCTTATCAGCCTGTCAGCCAGCTAGATGCTAATCCACAGCAGCAGCAGCACAAATGAAGCTAGACTAGAGGGATGCTAATTTATGCGTGGATTTCATGCTTTGTTTTACTTCCCCACTTTATTGGACAGAGTAGGCTTTGTGAGTGACGTAAAATGTTGCGTGTGCTCTCCCCATGGCAGGTTCCTGCACATGCAACGGGAGAAGTTCTTTTCTCTGTAGCCCCTGCAGCCTTGCACGTGCCCTGCTCTGCCTCCCCTGCGTCGCTTTGGGGGGGGGATCGTTCCTGATAAACCCCCATCTGACGAGGACTCGCTCTAAGTTTTGTTGGGCTTTATTTGAAACCCAGGGATGTGTTTCCAGTCTCACCGTGGCTTCTGTGATTGTGCCAGCATTTAGGCATCTAAACTGTAATTTTTTATGCTCTTGCTGGGTAACCAGACTTCAGCCCCTGCAATTTGCATGAATAAATGTCATGTAAAATCATCTGCTTGTGGGTAGTGACCAGCCGAAAAGTTATGTTGTGAGGCAATCTGTTCTGAGTGATCTGCAGAGCTGTTTAATGAGATGTTGAGATTTACACCTCTCAGCGTCCGAGGGGAAAAGCGTGTATAGATTTAAGGTCACAGTCCAGAGGTGACCTTACCTATGTAGTGCAAGTAGGTCAGGAATTTTATCACTTGTTGCTTGTGAAACCCAAAGTGTTAAAGTGTGCTGGTGAGCAAAAGAGCCACTGTCTTAGAATAAGGTAAAATTTAAAGACCAGTCAAGTAGGTGTTAATAACGGAGGGTCTTGCACGGTTTCTTGCAAGGGTCTCGCATGGGATCCACACTGGGACCCCTGGGCTGTTGGAAAGATCAGCCCCAGAGTCAGGGAGATGTGTTGAAGGATCGCTGAGGTCTTCAGCTCACGTTAGAGGTAAAGGGAAAGAGATGCCCAAAGACCTCTGAGTCTCTGTGCTTACGAGGCTGGTACTGACTTTCCCCTGCAGCCAAGGCTGCGTGAGCAAAGCAGCAAATCGCCAGTGAGGGAGAGAACAGCTGAGACAGAGCTGGAGGGGGCTTTTGAAATGGCCACATTGGTTGGGAGCTAAGAATCCCCCTGCTTTTTCACTCAGCTTTTTCACAACTCCTACTGACCTCTGCAGAGCAAGTCAAGGGGAAGAGCCCAGCAGTGGTTCTGTATCAAGGTCTGCCCTCAGCTTCACCGGGTTAAATCCTAAGTGAGGATTTAATTGTGTTCAGTAAAAGCTGCCCAAATTTACAGCATGGAAATGAGAGCAGAATCAGGAGTGTCCTTGTTTCCCTTACCGTCAAATAGCTTTTCTCAGCCATGAGCCCCGGCGGGCTGATCTCTGTAGGGTTTTACTTCATTCGGTGTCTGCATTGCCCTGTTAAACCCACAGCTCTGTCCCCGGGTCCCTGCGTGTCACTGTGTGTCGAGCACTTATCCCTGTGTGTTGGGGCAGAGGAACGCGTCGATAAAACAGCTCACGACAACTGGTGTGGATACAAAGCGCAGATTTGCGTACTTGGCAGTAGCTTCACTTTTTTAAGCAGAAATGTTTGCACAAGTGACTCCTGTTTTGTTGCAGGGGTTGTGGGAAGGAAATGTTTCACTGTCATGCATGTTCTTGGGTTTCTGTGTGACATTTTGCCCTGCCTTGTTTATAGCGACATCCAGAAACCTCTTTCCCCTTATGGAAAGCAAACAAAGGTCCAGGTGGTGGACCTGGCTGCAGGAGAGATGTCAGGAGAGCTGGGCTACCTCTGCCACACCGAGGCAGGGCTTTCTGGGGTTTGCATGACAGCTTCTCTCTTCTCTGACTAAGCTGATGGACAGAAATAGTTCTGTACTCCTAAGGTACATCTGTTTGTGTAGGAGGACGTGGGATTGTGGCATTTGTGTTTGCAGCTTTTACTGGGCTCCTCAACCAGGCTTTCTTCTGGGCTGATATCTGCTCAGATGGAGGGAACCTCTGGGCGGCATTGCGTCTCGCGTTGCGCGGGTCTTCACGTGCGAACGCCGTCGGTGTATGGCGGTATCTGGCTTTGTGTGGGTCTCAGAGCCGGCCTCTTTGAGGTCTCTTTGTTTTGTCTCCCTCTGGGTATCTTGTGCAGATGCATTTGCATATATGGAAAACGTTGTCATCATCATCTTCTCCCCCTCCTCAGCTCCTGCTCCCTTTGCTCTGCCGACTCGTGGGCATTTCCAGCTGAACGGTGTCTGCCGAGGGCAGCCAAGCGTGGTGGGGTGGGGGGCTGGCCCCCCGCATCTGCACCTTTGCTGTTTCTTTCCCCAGGCATGGCTGCGGGGTGGTCAGGGCATCGTGGGCATTTTTTCCTATCTTTTTTTCTCCTGATATTTAATAACTAGCAGCAGGCAGACAGTCGAGTCCTGAAAGGAGTGTGGTCTGTCCCCTGAGCCCCCAGCCCCGACATCCTGCTGCTCCCTCCCTTTCTTCTCGCACTGTAGCGAGTCTGGCAGCAGCACTGAGGAGAGCAGTCTAAACCACGCAGAGAGAGGCTGCTCGCTTGCTCTGATCCACGAGGCCAGATCCAAACACTTTCTGCCCCTGCTTGGAAAGCCTTGGAGTGGTGATACCAATAAATCCCTTGCTCCTCCACGGAGATGTCCTTCCCTGGGCATTGTAAGTCACTAATCCTCTCCAAGGCATCTCTGGCTCCATCTTCTCTTCCCAAACCTGTACCTGCCCCGTCTGCTGCTGAAGATTCAAAAGCCCTGAGGCTGCATCCCTCCAGCCTACCATCTCTCCGTGCACCTCTGCGCAGCCCTGCTCCCGCTCTGCCGTCCCGCTGCCCGCCCCGCACCGGGGACAAGCTGGGCCATTGGAGTGGCTGGGGGCGGAAGAAGGGGGAGGAGGAGAGACGGGGCAGCTGCGAGGCCTGTGTTAGTAAACACTTCCTTGGGTTCACATTTTAATTCCTTCCCCCCCTTCCACATCTTCTCCCCCATCCTTTCCCTTTTCTGTGTGCTCACACAATGAGACCATTGTCAAGGGGTGATTTGAATGAGGGGTCTCCGGGCATGTTCCCAGCATTGTCAAACAGAGTGGGAAAAAAACCACAACTCCAGCCTAGCCAGGAGGACCAGACCAGACTGAGACAGATGCCTAAATTAGTGACAAAGCCTTTTGAATGTCCCCCCTAGACAAGGGTTGCCTTGTGCATGCGTGCGTGTGTGTGTGCATGCTCGTGGGTGTGTATTTGTGGCTGGGTGGCAGCTTGCATGTCTCCCCATGTTAATTAGTTTTGCATGCATGTCTGATAAGGTGCCAATGAATATATTTGTACTCCTTCCATTGGTGAAAGCTGTCTCGGCGGCGGGGGAGATGCGGGGCAGCGGGGGTGTGCTCGATGCAGCCTGGCAGCCTGGGGTAATTGAGCTGTGCAGCGCTGGGAGAAGAAGGGGTGAGGGTTGCTGTGGCTTCTGGTGCATTGGCGGAGCTGGGCTTCCCAGCGATGGGGTCTGCCGCTTTCGTTGCGGATCGTGGGGAGTTTCAAAAAGAACTGAGCCTTTTTTTGGTTCACTGGGTCTCTCTCTTCGTCTCAGCTGATTGTCTGGCTGAGGGTCTGTAGGCTCTTTCTTCTCCTCTGCCCTGTGTCTCTCTCTCAAGTCCTTTAAAAGGTGTTGATTTCCAATGGATCTGTATCCATCTTTGTATATACACATACACATGTGATCGCTCACACAAAGCCCCAGCAACAAAACCTCTGCCTGCTTCTCCAGAAAGGGAGTCAGATCTGCTGCCAGTTACAGATTATGGGATAGAAGTGGACGGTGTGGGTGCCAGGCATGGAGCAGTGGAAATGGGCAAACAGCAGTGCAGGACATGAGTTGGGGAGACAGAGATAACGTGAGCTATAAAGGATTTATCAACATTTGCTCAGGATAGAGTTATTAATTATCAATGCAGAGAAAAGTCTTTCTACATCCCCAGCGTATGGACCAGCACATAATGTCATTCCTAGAGTGCTGATATCATCCATCTATCCATCCATCCATCTGCATTCTGGAGGTTCACACAAGAATTCATTGTACGTGTAGGGATGTAAACACCAGTTCACATCTAATTAATTTCCTGTCTAAATTAATGTTGCATCCTTTCCCTTAAATCAACAAGACTTAAGAGCCCACATCTATTTCTTGAGCAGAGTGGGAGGAAGCTTTAGAATGGGCCAAGATATCTTTTCTCCTCGTGCTCCTGTCTGCTTCTGAGCAGCTGCCGGATGCCGAAAGAGCAGGGAATTAAATGACCAAGGCTGCTTGGAAGCAGAGGTCATTTCGGGAAGCTTTGCTGCAGCCAGGCATGTCTGCTGCGGAGTTTTGTGGCACCCAGCTTCATGCTGGCTCCCACCCACTTCGCCTTCTCTTCCATACTTGGGTCCTGGTGCTGGCGGTGGAGGGATGAGGAGCAGGAGCAGACACACCAAGGTGCAGGGATGGTCCTACGAGGAGCCTGAGTGGGGATGACTTGGTCAGAACAGCAGAGCATGGGGTTGACTTCTTCTGATGGGCTGGCCGGCGAGGAAAGGGGAGGTCCTGATGAACGAGGCAAGGTGGCCATCGGCATCAAGCAGTGTTTGGGTCAGGGGAGGGCTGACACCTCTTCCTCAACTGGCTCTGCGGCTGCACTGGGCTTTCCTCTGCTGCTGGGAGGGGAGCTGGGGGGTGATGCGAAGAGAGGGTAGAACAGCCAGGGAGCAGCAAAGCCACCTGCCTGGAGGAGAGCAGACAGGTCCCCGGCATGGCAGGGTGGGATGCGGGAGGAGCAACTCTCCTTGGTGCTCAGAGAAGTCCAGGAAGGTGGACAGGGCCAGGCTGCACCTCCCCTGCACAGGGCATCTGCGAGGGAGCGCTCGTGCCCAGCTCGAAGAGTGCCCCAAAATCCTCACTGCCATTCCAGCTGTAGGTACGGTGGGCAACTCGTGAGTAATGTGCAGGAAAAAGGGACTCCTGTGAAGCGCAGGTCATCCAGTTGGAGAACAAAGGCAATTTCATGTGACTTATCAGCAGTGCCTAATTGCGCAGGGTGAATAATGAGCAGCCAGGGAGGCGGCACTGCCGTCCCTCCCGGCGAGCTGCAGCCGGTGGCTGAGCCCTGTGTCTGGAAGCCCCGAGCTGGTGCCAGCAGATCACGGGCGTCCTCAGAGAGGTCCAGCCCCAGTGCTCTACAGCTGTGCCCGTTTTGGAGCCGTTTAGCCTCCTCCATCACAAAGTAATTGTGTTAATCCCACATGGACGTAAGAGGGGAGCCTGCTGTTGGAAAAAGTCGCTCTGCGGTTGCTCGAACCCTTCATTTGCTCACAGGGTGAATGTGTCATCCACGCCTGACCCGGATGCAGGATGGCCTTTAATCCTAAAAGAGAACCAGGCACCAGCATCCTGCAAAGAGCTGGCAATGCCCTCCCTGACCGGTGCTTGGTCCCCGAGCAGGGGCCTTGCTGGGGACCCCTTCCAGCTGATCTCCGACCCTTCCGCCCTCCTCTCCCGTTTGCACATCCCTGCCTCTCCCTATTTCTGCTCCCCAGCTCTGGGCAGGGCTGTGGAAAACGCTTTGTCAGAGCTCCTCACCAGGCTGATCTGCAGGAGGGGTGGGGTTTTTCTCGTTCCCCGTTGGGATGACTATTCCCACACAAGCAAAGCCTCTTAATGAATCCGTGGCAGCAAAGCAGGTAACGCACTTGCCCTGCCAAGGCTGCTTGGCACAGCTGGAGTCACGTAATCGGGCTAGGCTGCCAGCCAGGGACAGAGCGGGAAGAGTTAAGCTGAGGACAGTGCAGGGACAACTAATCCCCAGCAGGAAGAGTGGCAGAGACCTCCCTGTCCTTCATCATCCTCCCCTCCATCCACGCACTCTTCCTCCCTCTCCACTGCATCCTATTCCTCTCCCGCATCCTCCCTTTACTTATTTCTGCTTCCGTCTTTCTCACCCTCCTCTTCTCCACCGCTTTCTCACTCCTCCCCCTGGTTTCCCTCCTTCCCCCGCTCCCTCCAGCGCAGTCTCCTCTCGCCTGCTCCGTCGTGTCTCCAGAGCTGGGTTTCGAGTGGGACCGAGGGACGGTGCGTTTGGGCTGCGGTGGAGGTCACAGCTAGATGGGGATTGTTTAAAAGAGATTTGCCCACATCCCAGCCCATGTGACCAGCCTCAGCTGCAGGTCTCTCTTTCTTAATCTGGAGATAAGCGTGATTATCCGAGGAAGGGCTGTTCGGAGCTTTGTAACTGTGACAGGGGAGCTTTCAAGTCGCACTTTGCTGGCAGAGCAGCGTTTAAAGCCGGGGAATCAGATTCCAAGCGTGGCTTTGCATCTCTTTTCTGCTGGGAGCACGGTGCAGGGCTGGCGGTGGGGATGGGAGCTTTATTAGGACTTTGCTTATGATGCGGAAAAGGAGTTAGGGGAGGGAAACGGGGGGGAAGAGGGAGGCGAAAAAAATCCCAATTTGCCGTTTCCCCATCGTGGTGGCATAGGAGAGATGCCCTGATTCGAGGGGACAGGCCAGCCCGAACGCTCGTGCAGAGCAATAACGTCCAACAAACCTGGGGCCTGGCTTGTTTTTAGCCTGGGGTCGTGTCTCCTTGTTCGGCACTCTCCCGGCTTGTTCCATCGAGCCCCTCGCACAAGAGGTCTCCGGGGCCCTGTTTGGAAATGAAATGCTCTTTTAGCAGCTCCCGTGGCACAGCTTCTCCGTGCGGGGTGGCAGAGCCGGCTCTGCTGCCCAGTAAGCACGTCGTGCCCCAGCGCTGGAGGCAGCCGGCTCCCCATCCCCGTCCAGAGGAAGGTTTGCTGGAGGTGCTCCTTCGCGGTGCAGCTCTGCAGCCCGGGGTGGAAAGGCAGGGACACAGAGCAATTGTATAGTTTAATATCGTATCGGTGTCTTGTACTGCTGGAGGCTGAAACATTTAACATCTCATACAAAGGGCATGGTCCCCGAAGGTTTCTTTTGCCGGGACAGGCATCAAAATAAGGTTTAGTGGAAATGTTCAGCTCGGAAGCAGGCGCTGCTTTGCTTCTATTTGTAGACTAGAAACTCAGAGCAGGGACTTGTAACTGCACCTCTTTTGATGGAGATGGGTCAAGGAGAAAGAAACCTGGATGCACGCCGGGGCGGGAATCTGGGGCGAGGTTGAATCAGGACGAAGTGCCAACGCTTTGGACCGTCGCTTGGGCAGGACTCACTGTTCTTGCTGTATCCTCCCTGGAAACGGTTCAGCTTCCAGCGCGGCAGCGGAGGCCAGCCTGATCCGAAGGACACTCTGAATCCCTTGTGCTCGCCTGCAGCCCCACTCCACACCACCCATTTTTAGCAGATGGGAAATTGCTGTGAGAACACCAAGCAGCCACTTTGCCTGGGTTCCGTTGTGGAGGGGCGGTTACTCGCCTGTGTCAGGGTATCGAGGGACAGAAGAGATCCCTCTTCTTCCTCTGCCATGAAGGCACATCTCTTTTTTGCATCATTCTGCCACGGTGGCTTGCCAGCCTCAACGCAGCTCAGGACACGTACCTGTACCCGACGGTACACAGATTGAAACGTGCGTCTGCAGGGTGGGAGGCTCAGTGTACCTCCACCAGTTGCGGCAGGGAAGCGGTTGCAGGTACATCGTCTTGAGAGCAAGCTCTGAAACATCTCCCACGTTGCCTGCCTGTCCCCGGAGCCCCACACAGCTGCTCTGTGGGTGGAAGCTGTTTTTCTTGTGCCCCCGTGAACTTTATTTTTTGCTGGTTTTCTTTGTGTGCTGCTTAGATGAATCCTCTTCAGTGCCTACAGCTTATTCCAGGGCTTTACAGAGGATCTGGCCAACACATGTAGCCTTACTCCAGGGCACGGCTCTTGAAGAAACTAGAAGATGGACACAGCATCTTTTTGGTCTGGTGACTGTGAGAGCCAGCAGCCCAAATCCCAGCCCGCAGCCGTGTTGCGCAGATAACGCCCGTGCCCCGGGGGAGAACAAGAGCTCCCCTTGAGTTCCCACAGCCTCGGATGTGGCAGCAGGAACGTGGGCAGGAACGTGTAGGTGTTGGCATGTGCAGGCAGGAACACGTGTACGCTGGGGCAAGCGTGCCCATCTCTGCCGGCGTGGTCCCACGCCTACCCGTGTACCAGCCCATTGCCATGCTCTCGCCCCATGTGAAATCTGCCCCGTACCTGCCAGAAACGGGGGGTTGGGGATGTAGGGTGACCCCGAGGGCTGATGGTAAATTTACCAATGGTAAATGGAGGGAAGCACAGTAGAAGGGATTAATGGAGAGATCCATGTGGGATGCAGCGAGGGAAGGTTTCCTGGTGCAACACGGAGGAGAAGGAGCTAAAGAAGGGAGCGGACATGAGATGAAAGGCTGTGCCAGGGCCAAGAGGGAGGAAAGGTGGCAGCCAGGAGCAGCTTGTGTTCCTGGGTATTGGGTGATGCCTAGGAGAGTGAAGGAAAAGCACCGGCAGCTCTGAACAAAAGCCAAGAGGGGAGACTGGAATGGTGTGGAGGGGACCAAGCAGGGGTTGCAGAGCAATGAGCACCAAGCTCAGGAATTTTTGGAGGACCAAGTGGGTGGCTTTCCCTGCTGGGGTGAAAGATAGGCTTGAGGGTCTTGCACCCGGTGAGGATGTGCAAGGTGGTCCTGGCCCGTGGACAGGGAGCCGGCACAGAGTCCCGCAAGCCAGAGGCACAGGGTGGCTTTGGGATGGAGGAGCTGTCACTGTGCCAGGATGGGCAGTTTCCCAAAGATGAGCTGTGACCAAGCTGAGCTTGTGAAGCTGAGATGTGACCAAGGTTTCCAGGACAGAGAGAAGGAGCTCCACAGCTGGGCTGGAAAGAGCCACGTCGCTTCTCCAAACACCACGTTAGGCCAGGTGCTGGAGTGTGAGTACAAGCTGGGCAATAACATGTGCAAAGGACTGGAAAGTGAATTCTCCCTCCTGTGCCTGCACAGCATCTCTGCGACATGCTGGGCCTGCAGCCTGGCCCGTGGCACTGGGACCTTCTAGGGACCAAGGGGTCTCTCCGGGGACCACGGGGAAGGGAAGAGCTCTGGCAGCTGCATTCAGATGCTCCTTAACTCACCGGAGTGTCCGCCATCACCGTGTGGGTGGCTGAGACCCACAGGTGATTCAGGCCCTTGCTGTCGTTGCTGTTGTTAGGGCCATTCCTTACACGGCCCTCAGCACCTTGGTACATCAGTCCGTTTTTTGTGATTGATTAAAAGCAAAAACCTTGACCAAAAAAACCCCATAATGTTTGCTCGCAACCTCATTGCCATAGTAACGGAGGTCCTGAGGACACCTCTGAAGTAGGTCACTGTGGGCCCCGTTTCGCTGCATCTCCCAGCGTGGCACGGCTCCGGACGCAGGATGCATCCACCATGGCCCGGCCGGGCATCACCCAGACCCGCTCGGGGAAGGCCAGGCTGGAGACCTGCCCTCCGGTGACAGCACCCAAGGGTGCTAAGGGCTGTCCTGCGCCCAGTCACAGGAAACTTCCGTCCCTCCTGCTGCCCCTGTGCCAGCTCGCCGGTGTCCCCTAAGTCGGGGCTCCCTTCCCAGCCTCCCCTCTCCCCATCCCCCACCACCTCGCTGCCTCCCTCCCCCCTTTCCCCCAGCGCTTCTCCTCCTGCTTTGCATAATTTTCCATTTTCAGTGTCCCCTTTTCTTTTTCTCCTCTCCATATGGTGCGTCCCCCTCTCTGCCTGGCGCAGGAGCCGTCCTTAACAAGCTCGGCAAAGCCCTCTCTCTCAGGGGCTGCACATGAAAGATGCTCTGTAAAAACAGAGCCGGGACGGAGCCCCCCCCCTTTTTTCTCCCCTTGATTTATATGGGGCTGGGATGTGGGAACATTTCGGGGTCGCGCTTTGGAGCCGCCGGGTGCTCGTGCCTGTTTTCCCCAGCCATTCAGCGCAGACCCCTAGGGCCAGCTCGTCCCCTGCCTTTGATCTGCAATGCAGAAAGAGCGGCTGGGGCAAGTTCGTGCCCCTCTCGCCCGGCCCGAGCCCCCGTTTCGGCTGGCAGGGAGGGATGCCCTGTCCCCAGCGCGCTGGGGAGGGGTCATGCCCTTCCCGCTCAGTGTCCGGCGGTCTTTTCCAGCCGGCTGTTTCAGCTCCCTCCGACACCCCTGGCACCACGGGGACCTCCAGCCCCACCAGGTCCCAGGCGCTGGGTCTCGGCGAAGCAGCAGGTCACCGGTTTTGCGACGCGCAGTGCCTCGGCGCGTCTGACCCGCCAGTGCCCCTCTCCTGCTCCGCCGTGGGTGCTCGGCAGCGAGCACCCGGCCAGCCGAGCTCGGGACCGAGCGGAGGGTGGCGGGGTCAGCGACGCCTGCCCAGCATTTGACGGGTTAAGCCGGTCTCCAGCTAATTTCTCCCAGCGGCTCCCCTCCTCCTCGCACTTCTGTATGCAGCAGGCAGGGCCTCAGCGCAGGTTCCTGCACTGAGCTGTTGCCAGGGGAGTAGTTAGGCGAGTCTGAGCTATGCGGGGAAAAGGCCCGGGCTGTCAAAGTGTCTGAGATGAACCATAGCCCAGTCCCCCTGCAGCTGGGCCCAAGCATGCATCAGCCCTTGTTTGGAGCCTGGGAATGGCAAAGCCCAGGGAGGTTCAAGGGCAAACTTGCTATTCATTAGTCAGGGGTCCTTGACGTTCCCACTCTCTGTCTCCCTTCTTCTTCTTCTTCTCTTTTCTGTCCCTCTTTTGACAGATTCCTGGGTGCTTTTGGGGAAAACTCCCCTCCTCCTCCTCGCCCCGGCGAAAGCCCTCCACATAAACTTCCCCGGCAGACAAGGCGGGAGGACAATAACGGCAGGGCCACGATGCAAACAAGAGCCGGCGGAGCGGCCGCATCCCCCAGGTGTCCTTTCTCCCCGGTCCTCCCCGCGCTGCCGCGGGAGAGCCAGCCGATGCCTTCATTTCACTTGCCTTGCCCATCGCTGATGTTTTACTATCTTGATGCTCGCAGGAAATTGTAACTTGAGATAAGAAAAATGTCAGCCGCCTTCTCCTCTCTCCCGTAGCCCAAAGCGCCGGGAAGTTCCTCCGTAGGAAATGTAAATGCTTGCCCAGGTGCACAGGATGGGCGCGAGATGGAGGGAGCCTCGAGAGGCCGCGCGAGCATCTCCGACAGGAGATAAAACTCGCAGCGTAGGCGTAACATGGAGCCTCCCCCCCCCC
>Ga0065711_1030836_pt1 | contig 31269 bp, 23 predicted proteins | sample Hoacrofraction12_FD_59098 | JGI IMG/M metagenome (GOLD analysis project Ga0065711, IMG submission 59098) | Hoatzin crop microbial communities from Cojedes, Venezuela - Epithelial fraction 12 v2 (version 2) | ecosystem: Host-associated > Birds > Digestive system > Esophagus > Crop | place... | reverse complement strand
AGTACAGGGGCACGATCACTGCCCTACTCCTGCTGGCCACACTATTCCTGACACAAGCCAGGATGCCGCTGGCCTTCTTGGCCACCTGGGCACACTGCTGGCTCATGTTCAGCCGGCTGTCGACCAGCACCCCCAGGTCCTTTTCTGCCAGGTAGCTTTCCAGCCACTCCTCCCCAAGCCTGTAGCATTGCATGGGGTTGTTGTGACCCAAGTGCAGGACCTGGGACTTGGCCTTGTTGAACCTCATACAATCAGCCTCTGCCCATTGATCCAGCCTGTCCAGATCCTTCTGTAGAGCCTTCCTACCCTCGAGCAGATCAACACTCCCACCCAGCTTGGTGTCATCTGCAAACTTACTGAGGGAGCACTGAATCCCCTCATCCACTGATAAAGATATTAAACAGCACAAGCCCCAAAACTGAGCCCTGAGGGAGACCACTCATGACCAGCTGCCAACTGGATTTAACTCCATTCACCACCACTCTCTGCGCTTGGCCATTTAGGCAGTTTTTTACCCAGCGAAGTGTACACCCATCCAAACCATGGGCAGCCAGTTTCTTCAGGAAGTGTCAAAGGCCTCACAAAAGTCCAGATAGATGACATCCATAGCCTTTTCCTCATCCACTAGGCAGGTCACCTGGTCATAGAAGGAGATCAGGCTAGTCAAGCAGGACCTGCCTGTCGTGAAGCCATGCTGGCTGGGCCTGATCCCCTGGCTGTACTTCACATGCCCAGTGAGCGCACTCAAGATGAACCGCTCCATAATCTTCCCTGGCACTGAGGTCAGGCTGACAGGCCCGTAGTTCCCGGGATCCTTCTTCCAGCCTTTCTTGTAGATAGGCATCACTTTGGCAAGCCTCCAGTCACCTGGGACCTCCCCTGTTAGCCACGACAGCTGACAGATGATGGAGAGTGGCTTGGCCAGTTCCTCCACCAGCTTCCTCAGTACTCTCAGGTGGATCCCATCCCACCCCATAGACTTGTGAGTGTCCAGGTGGCATAGCAGGTTGTTAACTGCTTCCTCCTGGATTATGGGGGGTTTATTCTGCTCTCCATCCCTATCTTCCAGCTCAGGGGGCTGACTACCCTGGGAATAACATTAAGTACCTCAGCACATTAAGTACCTCAGACTTTTCCTCAGCCTTGGTGCTAATGTTCCCTTCCACCCCACCCCCCATATCCAATAAGGGCTGGAGATTCTCCTTGGCCCTCTTTTTGTTGTTAATGCATCTGCAAGTTGTTAATGCATTTGTAAAACCACTTTTTGTTACCCCTTACAACAGTGGCCAGCCTGAGTTCTAGCTGGGCTTTTGCATTTCTAATTTTCTCTCTGCGTGACCTAATGAGACCCCTGTACTCTTCTTGAGTCGCCTGCCCTTTCTTCCAAAAGTGGTAAACTCTCCTTTTTTACCTCAGTCCCAGCAAAATCGCTCTGTTCAGCCAGGCCGGTCTTCTTCCCCACCGGTTCGTCTTCCAGCACATGGGGACAGCCTGCTCCTGTGCCTTTAAGACTTGCTCCTTGAAGAATGTCCAGCCTGCCTGGACCCCTTTGCCCTTCAGCACTCTCTCCCAGGAGACCCTCTCAACCAGTGTCCGGAACAGGACAATGTCTGCTCTCCTCTTTGCTTCACCAGGAATTGAGAACTCTATCATTTCATGGTTGCTAAGCCCAAGATGGCCTCTGACCACCACATCTCCCACCAGCCCTTCTCTGTTTGTAAACAGCAGGTTTAGCAAGGCACCTCCCCTGGTAGGCTCACTTACCAGCGGTGTCGGGAGGCTATCTTCCACACACTCCATGAAAATCCCAGACTGTTTCCTCTCTGCTGTGTTGTATTTCCAGCAGATGTCTGGTAAATTAAAGTCCCCCACGAGAACAAGGGCTAGCGATTGCGAGACTTCTGCCAGATGCTTGTAGAAAACTTCATCTACCTCTTCATCCTGGTTGGGTGGTCTATAACAGACTCCTAACAGGATGTCTGCCTTGTTGGCCTTCCCCTTCATCTTTACCCACAAGCACTTGATCTTATCAGCACAATCATTGAGCTCTATACAATCGAAGCAGACCCTGACATACAGTGCCACCCCACTGTCTCTTTCCTTGCCTATCCCTTCTGCAGAGCTTACAGCCATCCATTGCAGCACTCAAGTCATGAGAGTCGTCCCACCATGTTTCTGTGATGTCCTCACAGCTGTCCTGCTGCACAATGGCTTCCAGCTCCTCCTGTTTGTTGCCCGTGCTGCGTGCATTGGTGTAGATGCACTTGAGCTGGGCTGTCGATCTCACCCCCAACACTGTCATGCCATGCCTGGGCTCATCTCTAGTGAGCCGGGTTGTATCCCCTTCCTCCTTTGAACCTAGTTTAAAGCCCTCTCGATGAGCCCCGCCAGCTCATGGGCAAGAATCCTTTTCCACTACTGAGACAGCTGGACTCCATCTGCTGCCAGCAGGCCTGGTGCTGTGTATATCTCCCTTCCATGATCAAAAAAAACAAATGATGACCTCTGTGCAGTCTTTGGTCAGCTGAGATCAGACGTGTGGAGGTCTCCAGCCTGTGCAATGCTTACCAGTATGGATGCCGGAGGCCTGCCTCCTTCCTATGCTGTGGAGCCGCATCCATGCGGGGCTGATGGATCAGGAACACACCCAAGCCTCCAGCTTGGGTCACCACGGCTGACAATCACAGCCACCGAAGGGGTGACTGCTGCATGAGTGGATACCTGCCATCTTTTTTAGGTGAAGTGCCAGCTGCAGTGGGACCGTAGCATCACAGCCTTCAGCTGTGGATGTAAACACTCAAGCTTGCAGGGAGCCTGCACGCCCTTATTTGTCACTGCCACCTGAGCTAATGCCAGCACATAGGTGTCTCCTCATGAAAAGGAGAAAACTGCAATAACTCTAGAGGGTGAAGCTGACAGTGGTTCCACGAAGAACAGACCCTGATTGGAGAGGTGACCCTGAGCCACTCTGCCCCGTAACGCCTTCCACTTCTGCTGTGCCCCAGAGCCCTGGCAGCTCAGCCACAGAGATGGAGAAGCACGTGTCCGTCACACCTCAACAGCGCAGGGCCAGCCCCGGCACTGCTGCCTTCTGGGAGAAGTCACTATCAGAAAGGTCTCCGTTCCTCCAGATCACCACCACCACCCCGCCTCTGGCAGGCTCTTGCTGGGCCTCCAAAGGGACAGAAACTGCCCCGGCTTCTCCCTGCCAGACCCATCCAGCTGGTGCCCCATCGCCACGGTCTGCCCCGTCTCCGTTAAAGGAGGAGGGACAGACGGAGGAGCGCGGGACACACGGAAACCCACCAGAAACAGGAGAAAACAGCAGGACAAAATACCCCCACGCCCCGAAAAAGCTGCGCAGAGCAGCGGGGCGGGACAACCCGGCGCGGCAGGGACCGAGCGGCGACCCCCGGCAGCCCCGCGGCGAGGGGAGGGGGCAGCGGGAGCACCAGGAGAGATGGGGAAGGGGATGGGGACGGGGACAAGCCCCCGCTCGGCCCCGCGCACTCACCGCCACTCGCTGCCGCTGGGGCCGCCGCTGGGGCCGCACCGGGGAGGGCGGGACGGGGCGGGGAGGGGGAGGGGCAGAGTCGTTCCCGAGGACCCAGCCCCAAAAGAAGTTCACTCGCCCCCATGTCCTAGAAAATCTTTCTCTGACTCTTCCCAGCTCTTCTCCCGGTGTGGGAGGATGGATGGATGGATGGATGGATGGACGGACGGACAGACGGACAGACAGATGTTCACCTGTTGTGTACCCTTCCCTCCAGCCCACTGACCTCCCCACCAGGACCAGCAGCACAGCGGTGGTGCTGGAGGACACTGCGCCTCTCCTTCCACAGGCCTCAGCAGTTGAACCGGGAGCTGGAGGGGGGCTGTGCCCACCCTGCCCCAGTGCCAGCAGCAGGACTTTCCTGCAGGACTGGTGTCTCTGCCCCCACGGGCCACTGTGTCCTGGTGCTGCGTTCCTGCCATGCGGGAGACCAGCCACAGAGGCTCCGTGGGAGCAGGAGGTCCTGGAGATCCTGCTCTGGGCTGGACTCGGTGCCAAACACCCGCTGATGCGGCAGCTGCTCCGGCGGCTGGGCCAGCTGTGGGCTGCTGCTCCAGACTCAGCAGCCTGGTGTCTTCCTCTGCTGCGACTGGAAACCAGGGCTTCAGTGCAAGGCGGGGAGCTCTGCCAGCGGGGCCGTGTTTGCCCCAGGTCTTGCCAGCTGGGCTTGGGGGACCTGTGCCCCCATGGCCCCATCATCTTCACAGGGTTTGTGGTTATTCCTGGAGGAGAGGCTGCGCTGCGAGGGGCAGGACAAGCCCCTCATGTGCTCCTTGGGGTGTAAAGCAGTGCAAGGGCATCTGCACCCCAGGGAGGGAGGCCCTCGGCAGTACGAGCTTTCCTGCAGACTCCGGCGCAGACTCTGGCAGCATGCGCATCCCCAGAACAGCGCTGGGGCCATTACCACTGAGGGCTTAAGCAAAATGACCTCCCTGAGCATGCAGAGCTGATTGCTGGGCCAATGGTAAATTGTAAAGCCAATGTTCTTCCTGACAGGGTTTACTGAGTTTACTGTATTTTTCAGACATTGTATTTATGCAATCATGAGGCTCTGGAATTGCAAAGGGAGGTGGAGAGCTGCTGGGGAGAGGAAACACCCTTACCCAGAAGGGGCTCTGACTCATCCCTTGCTGAGATCCACGTGGCGCAATCAGACATGAGCAACTCGCTGTCACGTCTGCAGCAGACCCCAGACCTGCTCGGGTCCCTACCTCTGCTGCATGCTCAGCCCTGGTGCTCGCTTCGCTCAATGCCACTCTGTACTGCCAGGCTCCCGTTCTTCTGGTGAGGAGCCTGGGCCCCAGAAATCTCCTTCCACCTGTCTGTGCCTTCTTCAGCCGCACTGTAGCCTGCCAGCCTGTGGGGAGGCAGAGCAAGGTGGGATTTGGGGGCAGAAGACCAAACATCCTGCCACGAGGTGAAGGGAGCTGCCATGGAGCTGCTGCTGTGAGGGGCTGCTGCCCATGCGACGAGTGTGGACTGGTGGGGGACAACCTGACCCCCTGACAGGAGAAGCACAGGGGGGACGGGGCAGGACCTGGGGACATCCCTCATGCTCACATCCCATTGGTGGCCACCATGCTCAGGCATATGGCTGATGCCTAAATTCCCTTTGTGTCCAGTCTGCCCGGGAGGTGGGTCTGCAGCACCGGGCAACTCTGGGCCGCGGCCTCAGGAGGCACCAGGCGGAAAGCTGCAGCTCCCACCGCGTCTGGAGATGTCCGTGTCTGCTGGCTGGGTGGGCTGGGCACAGCCACATCTACTCTCTCCAAACTACAGCGAGCACAGCGTGGCTTTGGCAAGGCAGAGCTCAGTGGGTGAAGCATGTACAGCCCTGCAAAACCTTGAACCACTTCATCAGGAAACGTACTCCGCTGTTGGAATATATTTCCTACCTGTATTCTGAATAAACTCTGCCAGTTGGGCCTAGTAAAGGCAGGAAAAACATGGAAGGCTCAGACGCTGTAGGAGGGCACTTTTTTCTTGTGTCAAAAATGCATCCTCAGCAGAGGAAGCCACTTTGTTAAGGTGCTGGAGGGTGCCCAGGCTGTACCTGGGGGAGACGGGCCTTACCACGGGGTGGGACTTGCAGCTGGTGGAGGAGGTCGGAGATGGCCGATCCTGAGCATGTGGGGGACAAGCAGGAGCACCCGCTGGTGCCGTTGAGGCTGATGGGCACTGGTGGGACCCATGCAGGACCAGCCCAGGCAGAACCAACTCTAGCTCTCTCCAGCAAAGCCCCTGGGGATATCTGGCCAACCTCATGCACAGCATGGTGCACCGTGCGCCCCCACCATTCCTAACCCGGGGCCGGACTGGGCGCTGCGGAGTCTGCACTGCCGGGCCAGCAGGAAGGCAGGGATGTGGCCAGACACAGCACAATCCAAGCTGGTGACTGCGGTGACAGCAACACCGTGAGCCTGCATAGGGTGGATTCCCGGCAGTGGGTGCTCATCACTGCACTGCACCACCAAGGGGTGTGGAGGGCTCCCCATGGCCGTGGGCATCGCGTCCAGACAGTCAGCCATGGCTGCCACATCCAGATGGCCACTGGTGGCCACGGGTGCCCTGTCCTGCTGGGCAGGTGGCCACGGCCGAGCTGCCACTACGTATGTGGAGCAGGGATGGGGCGTGGGGAGGCGAAGCGCAGAGATGCGCAATGAGGCTCAGCTTGCAGATTAATGCGGGCACAGAGAGCTCAGTGTTTATTGGTTTCACTCCAGATGGTTTGTACAAGGAACAAGCTGACTCCGCTGCAGGCGCAGGCGCACGCACCCGTCACCGCAGGCTGCCGCGGCAGCTCCCCAGAAGCACTGCTCAGCCTGGCAGAGCGGGGCTGTACCAAACCCCCTTGGCCAATGCTGCTACGCTACCAGCCAGGCCCTGCCTGTGCCCATGCTGCCGGCACGGTCCCGGGCTGCAGACCAGCCAGCACCCGCAGCAAGCACCAGCACAGGTCTGCGCAGGCATGGACAGCCCTCAGTGGTGCGGGCAAAGGACCCAGCACGGTCTGAGCCTGCGCAGGGAGCAGCACTCCCCAAACGTCTGCTCTGCTGCCACAACAGAGACGTCTCTGAGCTCCTGCCCTGCAGTTAACAAGACCTTTCCATTTTTATTGCTACTCTACATTGCAGTGACACCTCTCAGCTAGCGAGCACTGCCTCTAAGGCTGCTGCTGCAAAGCAAGTCTAACACACACCGCCCTCCCGAACCTGAAGATCTCCTCGCTGCTTATAAGAAAGCGCTTTCGGAGCTGCTGACCTGTCCCTTGCAGGCTGAAAGACACCAGGCATTTACTGCTGGGTGAGGGGGGCTGTACCCATCAGGGGGCCAAGATGTGAGGTCCTTGGGTGGGGATTTATAGCACCCAGCCGGGAGATGCTCCCCACCCCTAGGATCAGATGTCAGGGGCTGGGGAGACTGCAGGGGCAGAGCCAGCTGAGCTGCAGCCTCCCCCCATCCCCTTCCCCTTCTGTAAGGGATTGGCGGGTGGCTTTGAACACCACCGGCATCCTGCCCAGAAGGACAGCACCAGACACAGGTCGACCCCGACAGCCACTGGCGCTGGCATCAGAGAATACGATGAGTAAAAACGTGCGACCGACCCTGTCCCACGGGACCGAAGTGGTGCTCCCAAGCCCATCAGCCCAGTTCTGGGGGACGCTGTCCCTCCAGGCGGATCGGCTGCCCCAGGTGAGAGCGTGGCCCTTACCTGTCCTTCCTGCTGAACCCACCCCAAGAGCTCCCGTCCTGGGTCCTCCTGAGGGCAAGTGGTTATTGTCCACCTGTAGGCTATTTTCAGCATCTTTATGCTGCTCAAGTGCATCCACTCTAGACAAAATCCTGAGGAAATCCTTACTATTTACCTGCTTCAACTTTCTTCCATCCCCAGCTGCTGCCTATAATGGTCATCAGTTGAGAGATCTGCTGAGAGCTGTTTTGTTTTTCTTTTCTTGGCAGACTGTGCAGTGTGTCCCATGGGGTTTCACTGGCACATGTCCAGTGAAAGGATGGTGGCATGGAGCAGTTAGAAAACGCTCCTTTATGTACCTTTCTGCCAGCCCAGCAGCAGGGATATTTAATTGGCAGAGTGTCCCAGCCCAGGCACGGCAGGGGCTTCTCACCTCCCATCCACCTGTGCTAAGGGCAAGACTCCCCACAGGACTTGCAAGGCTCTCCTCCCTCCTCCAACAGGTCATGGCACAAAGGCAAAAAGCCCGAGGACACCAAATACTCACTGTAGATCCAGGCTGAAGAAGGGAGAGTGCTTTGGGGACGGCTGTTACATTGCAAAAATAAAAAAAGGACTGAAAAAGCCACTGGCTGGGGTTTAGCAGGTTAGATGGGATGGGTCAGCAGCCCAGAGCATTTCTACCAGCTGTATTGGCTCTTCTCCCTCCCTGAGTCTCTGTTGGCTGCTCCTGGCATCACCAGTCACATCCAACTCCTCTGACTTCCAAGTGCTGCCATGTGGGAGAGGGCTTTGTAAAGCCGTTGAGCAGGGAAGAAAAGCTCTAAGGAAAGATGTGCACCAGTGCTCAGCCCCAGCGCTCTCTGACTTCGCTCTCAGGTCACAGACACAAACTGAAGCTGCTGGTGACAGCTTTGGGCTGGACCCCAAGAGTGGGAAGGATCTCCAGCCCCCTCATCCAGCAGTGTTTGAACAAACCCTGTCTCATGTCAGCCAGAAGGGTCAAGCCAGGCAGCTGCCAGCTATAGATGTCAGCAGTCCTCAGGTCATGGGTTAGCTTTGGATTCTGCATGGCCTGAGACAGGCAACTACTGTGCTGATGTGCTCAAAGAGGCTGGCCAGGCCAGACGATTCTGTGTTTCTTGAGATGCTGCCTTCTCTTTTTAGGCATTGCCTCTTCTCTCAGTGCTGCGTGGTGCTGACCAGGGTCACCAGCTGGGTGGGAGGCTATGGCTGCTGAGAGGAGCAGGGAAGGGCTTGCTGTGGAGCAGTCTATCTTCAGCCAGTGAGTGTCTGGTTAGCTCAAGACTGCAGCTGTACAAACAAGATGGGATGTTTATTCTCAAGAAACAGCAAATGTACGTGACCTGGCCTCAACACAGGGAAAGCGTTTTGCCTTAGCTGCAACAGAACTGCAACATCAAGTGTTCCTTCTCTCCTCACCCAGGTACGCCCCTGAAGATGCCCTGATCCCATCCCATCCCACCCCACCAAACCCCTTGGTTCACTCTAGGTCTCCACCGGGAAGGCTGCGATGCCACTAGTTCTGCAAGCTGCCGCCACACGCCATGGAAGCTGGAGCTGTCAGGGAACAGAAAGGAAAAAGGAATGAGACCCAGCTGAAGATCGCAGGAGTGGGATGCAGACATAGACCCTGGGAGAAGGAGGAGGAGGAGCAGGAGTAAGCACTGACAAGCCATGCCCTGGTAGGAAGGAAGGGCCAGCTTCACTTCAAGGCACACGACAGTAACGGTGGGCAAAGACCATTTCTTGATCGCTGGTTCAAGTGGCTCCAGAAAGCCCTGAGACCAGCAATGCTCTGCCAGCTCCACATTTCTCACAGAGGTCCAGGTTGTGTCTTGGCAGCGCCAAGAGAGTCTCAAACTGGTGAACTGATCATACCCACAAAAACCACAGAAACACAGGGCTGAGGCAGGAACCCTGTGGTGGTGGGGCAATACAAGCAGATGGGTTCAACCTCAGTCCTCGTCTCTGGCAGCATCCAGGCAGGGACAACCTGGACAGGAGGAGGCACGCAATGGGGCTGCAAGCCCACTGGGACTTCTGGTGCAATACAAAGCACAACCCGAGGTTCGGGACACCAGCCTAGCCCTATTACTCTGCCCTTTCTCGATCCATGGGCACAGGGCATAGACAGGACAGCCACACGTACCGCCCGCAGATGGGTGTCACAAGCTGTGGCCACCTAACTCCTTTAGCCTGATGGAGCTATATAAAACGGGCAGTGAGTGATGAGGGGACACTTACCAGCTACTGCTCTAAGCAGTATCGGTCTCAGGCTGAACGGCTGTTTCAGGCCTGCAAGAAAAGAACAAAATCGAACCACACAGACAGTCAGTGGGGGGATGACAACCGCATCTTGATGCAAGAGGAGAAACAAACAGTGGCGTCACCTTTGGAGGGAAGGACAATTTCACCGGGGTAGAGCAGCGGTCCTCAGCCCTGTGCTTGCAAGTGAGACCTCTTGATGCTGCTCATGGGCTGAGGATACAGTGGTTCAAACCAACGTCATTGTGGAGAGCAGAGCAGCTTTTGATCAACCCAGTTGCAAAGCTCTTTGCACACTTTCTGCTTCAGCCCAAATGCTCATCTTCTTTGTGCTGGTGCAAAACCCAAATGACTTCAGTGCCCCAACCTGGACTTTACACCAGAATGAGCTGTGACAGAGTACAGATCAGCAAACCAGCAGCCGCAGGAGATCAGGTTGTCAAAGGCCCTTCTGGCATGCAGGGGCCTGGTGCCCACTCTTGATGAGCATCCCAGCTATGAAAAGCTGAGACTGTTTGTCCAGGGAGTGCTTGAACATTTGCATACTTCAAAGGGGGTTGAAACATGCACGTAACCCTTGACGTCAGGAAGCACAAGAAGTTCTTGCTTTCAGCTACATGCAACCCTGACAGAAGATGACATCATCTTCCCTGCTCATCAGGTCCTCGGAGATGGACTCTGAATCTACTCCTCTTCTCTACTGTGTTCTCAAGGCAAAAAGGCAAAGCTGCCTGAACATCTGCCTGGTCCTGGGCACCATCCGAGCATCTCCACATGGAGTGGCAGGGCCAGGCCCTTGCTCCTTGTTGAGACCCAGCCCCGTGACCAGGACACAGCCTTGCCAGTAGCAACGCTCTGGGTAAGCGGGTCCCACCAAGCCGCCTTCCCCCTGACGTGGTGGATAGTGGCTGACAGTGGCTGACATGGTTAACCAGGGTCCCACACCTATGAGGCATGAACACCCTTCCTCCCTGCTCCCCATCTTCCTCTGAACTGACTCTGCACTGGTGCAGCTGCCCAGGAAAGGGCTGTAATTATAAACCAGCAGATGCTTTGCATGTCTGAGGAAGATTATTCCAGCTGTCAACATAACCTGATGCTTAGGGACCCTCAGTCAGCTCTAAATTGCCATGACAGAACATTTGGCACAACCTACCTTGTAGAGCCAAAGCAAGGTTAGACCATGTCATTACGTATACATACCACACACACAATATATACTCTATACGACCTAACACATTGTATACAGCTAATGCATCATTAATATCCCTATAGGGGATACCTAACTATAAATGCGCATAAGTAAATTATCTTCAACCATGCTTAATTTCATGAAACCAGCACCAACGCCTGACATGTGCTGAAGAAGGTGGAAATGAGCAGAGGATGTTCTAAACAAACACACACACACATATATCTATATGCACACATACATTCATCTATACACTGTGCATTATGCCAGACAAACAGCAACTACAAGGTGCAAAACCAAGCTCCCCCATGCCATGGATTATAGGACCACTCCCAAACCATGTAAGCATTGACCACTGAAGTGGGAAAGAACTAAAATCCCAAGCAGGAGCTTTTTAATGGCTGAACAATGTAAAATAGAGCGACAAACCCTATATCCCCCTTGCTCTACTCCTTTTCATGAAGTGGCTAGGAGCTGGACAGCCAGCTTCCTGGCAGCAGGAGCCCACACTGAGTTTCCATAGGTGCCACTTCTCCCTTTCCTGTCACTTTGGCCATGGTAAACTATGGAGCTGGACTGAGCCTGCTGCAATACAGCTGTTCAGCTCTGGTCCATCATCATGGCTCATTCTGAGGTCTCTGAGCCTGCAGTGAAGGGGCTCAGCAACAGAAATAGAACGTTTCCTCTTTGCCTCAAAGGTGTAGCCCCCAGCATCCCTGCACGGCAACTGAGGACGGCTCAGACAACGCAAGACCAAACTGCAGTGTTGCCTCAAGGGTCTTACTTGGCACGGTCGCTGCAGCCCATCAGGATGCTGGTTGGGCTCCGGGCTCCATCGAGGGCTCAGCTGCCACCCAGACACAACATACTGGGAAAGGCCTCTCCATTTCCACGGAGATGCCCAAGACAAGGCATTGTCCCATCTCCCAGACGCTCACATACACCAGGTGAACAATGGAAGCCAAATAGGGCCTTTGCTGACATGTCAGCCAATTCAGGCCACTCACGAGACCCTCTCTTCACTGGCCCATGCCAAGGAAGAAAATGATGCCACCCCTTCCTCAGCTCTTCTCCTCCCACATGGCCAGAGCTCCTGCCCCACATTAACAGGGGAAAGTATCCTAGAACCATCTTGTGCTCCTCCACATCCCCCATCTTCACAACTTCACCCATTCCCAGCCCGCTCCTGCCCCAGGGCCACCGCACACCTCCCACAGGGAGCCACCAACACCATGAGGAGCTGCCAACCGTTGTCCTCTCACCCAAACCCAGTAAGGACATGGCTGAGCTTAGCAGAAACAGAGTCCAGAAGAGCAGGAAAAGAAAGGAAGAAGGAGGCAAGAAGGAGAGCTACAGCCAAAACAAGATGCCCATGGAGAACTGTCTTTACCGGTAACCCTCACGGAATCTCCTGGAAGCAGTCGGGCGCTGTCTTCTTCTCATATACAGATCTGTGTCTACCGTCTCCTGAACCGCTTGCTCTGGAAGCAGGACAAAGAAAGATATACCTCTGTTGATAAGGTCCTTGCAGTTGTCAGCAAGCCCTGCAGGAGACTGCTTGGTAATAGCAGCAGTGGGGGCTAAGCACCATGGGAGGTCAGGAAGGGCACTCCGGAGTGCCGTCTCTCGTATAATGGTCCTGAAAACCTGTACTGCAGCCCTCTCTCTTCCCTCAGTTGAAAACACCTTTGTCCTCTCAAGCTTGATTAAACTTTATGAATTTGGTGCCTTTTTTGGGTGGCATGTTTGGAAACCCAGCACATTGACCTCCTGAATATCACAACTGCTGCACAGTGCAGGAGACCACCGCTTCTGCATTCTTCAGGACTCAGGAGGGACTTCTCAACGGGGGGTCATACCTGGCCCCACACAACCAGTACAAGGCAGACACTGGCTTCCGGCTCAAACGGAGCCCTTGTGTGCACACAGCAACAATGACCTCCAAATGACTACATGAACATCTTCCTGGCCTCCCTCTTGTCCACGCTGGCGAACAAGACTGGCCTTACACCGTATGAAGGTAGTGCATCCTCTTTCAATACCTAAAGCCATCCATTCTGCTTTCCTAGGAAGCACTTCACCTGCTGCATTTCTCACATAGGTTCAGACAGCTCAGAAGAGTGCAAAGCCAAATGGCCAAACCAAAAATCACTCCCTGTTTGGAGCACTGCCATCAGCTCATCGCTGTTCAGTCTCTTCCTTGCCAGCTGGTGCAGCTGGAAGTCTGGCCTTGTGCTTTCTGTGTTGCACGGTTCATTGTGAACTGGTATACATACTTATTATGTTAAATATGTGTGTGCATTTAGCATAATAAGGAGGCATATAAATAAGCTGTGGTTTCCAAACATAAATCTGCAGGGACCGCAGAATGAGGAAGTGGGTAAAGCAGCTTTACCTGTGTGTGATAAAACAGAGGAAACTAAAGTTAGGAGGGCTTCCTTACCTTCAACACACACAATACTAAATGGTTGTAGAACTGGTCAAATCAAATTTTGGCAACAGAAAATTTCTTCTAAAGCACGGATTTAATTACTTCTTTTTTCATCAAAAATGCTTGTTACGATTGTGGATAGAAGTAATAAAAGTTTCCAAAAAGCTGCCAACAAGAACAACTGCCAGCGACACTTTGTGGAGGACAGTTTTGAAACCCACTGACTGCAGGAGGGCTGAGCTGGGCATAAGCCCCCCACCACTCTCATCCTGGCAAACCCTCGTTTATCTAACTAGGGTTTATCTAACCAGGTAACTTGTGTCGTCCACTAATGACTCAACTTCAGGGCTCGCTGCCTTCATGTGAAGGAAGGATCAGTTTGTAAGAGGAGAATACAAAATTTGATTTTGAAGTTAATGACATATTTGCAAGTCATGCTGAGTGGGAAAAGCTTAGGGAAGGGTTTCAGCGTCAGGCTCCCCGGCCAGGTGGAGCAGGGCATCAGGGCACTGCTGAGTGCGAGCCCGTGGAGAGGGCTGGCCTTGAGGAGACTGGTGGGTGGAGAGGGAAGGCAAGACCGAGAACAGCCAGATCCTTGTTCCCATCTGCTGTCTTAGGAGTCCCTGGCGGCGGTGGATCAGGGCAAGCACCACACTCTTTTGCTTTTGTGTGTGACCTCAGGCACAGCCAGAGAGCATCCTCCAGAGCACGCCAGGTGCCGCGTGGCTGAGCGTGTCAGCCGCAGAGCCACACTTCCCCCAGATTATGTGCTAGGCCAGTGGGAGCATCTTCTGCTCACCAACCCTGTTTTCAGGGCTCTGTAGGCATAGCCACAGTGCTCAGAAGAACGGTCCCTGGGCATATACCTTCATGAAACCAATGCCCGAAGACAGCTCTTGGTTTGGTTTCCCCGTAGGTTTGCTTTCCTTCAAAAACTAGCTGCAGGGAAATGTCCGCTTGCCTGGCAGACAATACACGGCGCTCACAGCCAGCCTCTGGGTGGTAAGAGGGAACCTGGCTGGGTGTACAGATATTCATGCATGAGATGGCAAAGCCAGGAGTGTTTTCCCCATCACTCCCGGCGGAAGTGGCAAAAGCAAACGCCTGCACGGGAGGAGGAGATTTCACTAGCCATAATCTCACAGTTTGGCCCAACTCACCAATCTCTTCCACAATATTCTCAGTGCTTCCAGGAGGAGTGGTTTTCTCCTGTTCAGAAACAAAACAAAACAAACAAAAAAAGAATAACAGCCTCAGGTGGTTGCTCCCTTGACCTGCCCTTTTGCTCTGAGAGAGGAATAGGAAGCACTGGGGCTTTCCTGGTCATTGCTGTGATTACACCACAAACACCATGGGGACAGAACGGCTGCTCTCAACACCAGCACCTGCTGTCTTCAGCCACTCCACCCAGCAAAGGAGTGTCCATCCCATCCAGTGCCAGTCCTTCAGTTATGCTGCTATGCAACCATATCAAGAGAGAAGTCCTTCTCCTCAGGGTTTTTTTTTTTCCTTAAAAAGCAATATTCAGATAACTGTGCAAACTGGCACTGTTTGCTCCGGAGTTTGGGAAAAACAGCAAGAACAGCTGCTGTTCATCCTTCTGAAAGACACTGCTAACGTGACTCACATGCACACAGAGAAATGACGAAGAATAAAGCTGCCCCCAAAACCTGCAAACACATACTTAAAGTTATTATGAGTGATATGTTTACTAGAGGTTTGTATATACAAAAGGTTTAAACCCTAACAATACACAGCCATGGGCACTGCAAACCCAGTTAAACACATGCTGTCCCCCTGCAGCTGCCCCCATCAGAGCTGCCTGCAGACACAGTCAGGTCTTCAGGAGCTGGACCTCATCCTCCTGCACCGAAAGAATGGATCTGGGAATCCACTCACTTGGGCCTGTAATGCAAGAGGAGGCTTTTGAATTCCAGCTGAATGATGAATACAAACACCTCAAAACATCAGATGTCATTTTCTAACCTATTCAAACCAGCAGCCATAGTGTATATACAAAAAGATGAATTACGAAAGGAAGTGGGGTTCAAAGAGTTTATCAGTGGAAACGCTGACTACATTAATCCCACAGGTGGTGGAGTATTTGGTGCTTTGTTATTCGGGGTAACAAAGGAAACCACACCACAGAGTCCACAAAGTGGCACCTGATTTTAAATATTAAGAAAAAAAAACATAGAAAAAATTTAAGAAGCTTTAAAAAATCAGAATAAAGAACTCAATTTTTCAAAGTCAGGGAGAAATTAACAAAACTCTGACTTGATTTAATTCAAGTGCAAGCTATCCCTTTTGGTCCTGTGCTCAAGTATACGCTGCCTTTATCTTCTGTGCCCTCTGCTGTCGGTTGCTTCTCACTGTAACTCCTCTCCCATTAGCTTGGCACGCCTGCTGTCCTTCCCCTGCTCCTGACAGGATCCAGCTCAGAAAGTCCCACGCCTTGCGCAGAAAGAAGCTGAAAGCAGTGCAGAAATCGTATTTTAATCAATCACAAAATCTCTTCTGTGCTTTCCACCATGCCTTGCATGTTCCATACTCATCCTGCTTATGCCATAAACTTGTAAATGAATATGACTTAAGGAAGACAGGTGTGTTGGAGCGGGAGAGATGCAAGAGATTGGGAGTCTGTTTGCAGATCTGCTGGCTGAAGCCAGCCAACTCCCGTTGCTCATTCTCAATGACTGCAAGTAGCACGAACTGAGCAGTGTCCCACAGTCTACGCACCAGAGCCATGAACCAGAAACCAGGGACACAAGTGACTTTTGAGCTCTCGCACTAGTAGTTAATGGTAAGGTTGTTTTCGATTGTTCCCTAGTCTATGGATTATACTGGATGGGCTGCAAGTCCAGCTGCCTGGGTGCTAACGCTGCTAACATCTGGTTTGCATTTTGGGCCAGCTCGTAGACAGGGCTTTCCTGCAAGCAGGCACCCTTCAGGGTCACTCGTATACCTGTGAAATGAACTTCTCTGAACTCAGAGGAGCTCCTGCTAATCTACTTCTTTTGTGTCCAAACACAGCTGTGGCTTACTAGGTTTCCTTGCATGAGAGCTGGTGCAAGGATTCATGCTTTTTACTCGAATGGCAACCCCAAGCAGCTGAACAAGACCTGACCTTTGAGCTGAAAAAACTCCTGTCCAATGTGCAGACCTCCCTGATGGCAGGACTTACTGCAGACTTGCTATATGGGCTCTTTGCTAAGCACTGCCTGCCCTCCAGAGGTGTCTTTGAACTTTGTCACCCATCAAAGGGCTTTCAACAACCCACAGACCCTAACAGACCACCTGAGCCAACCAATGGAAAGGCTGGCTCATCTGGCCTTCACTACTGCCCTAAAGCATCCAAAACCTGATGTTCTTCCAGCAGGTTAGTGCTGATCAGTGAGAGCGAACAACCAAAGGAATGGAAAAAAACATAACAGATGGGAAAAGCATATCCAATTAGCTCCCAGACCACACTTTCAGAAGCCTTCCTTCTGGCAAAGGTGCGCTGTGACATTAACTTGACCTCTCTGATTTAAAGACCGCCAACAGCTCCTGCTCTCGGTTGGGATATCTGAACAGGTCATACTGGCACAGCCCTGCATTCCTGTGGGGGCCTGACTGTAACTCAATACTGTCCCGGTCAGGCAGTCCATATACTGCAGCAACCCCCCTTTGGGAGCAGGCGTCCAAGACCCTTGGCTCGTGCTCGGAGGCCGTGTGCCCCATGAACGCCATTCGGAGAGGGCAGGTGGCAGCAGCATGCGACAGCGATGCTCACACAAAGACAGGTTTCAAACAACAGGCAGGTGTTCCAAGGCTGTTCCGAACAAGAGCTGTGGGTTTTCTAGGAACACAATTCAGCGGGGTAGCCCACTGCTTGAGGCCAGAAGTTGAACAAGAGCAGTCAGGATGAGTGGACCAGAGAGTGTGACATGCTGGTGGAGTTGAACTCAAAACAGCCATCTCCTTTGGGTGCAAACAACTTACAGGAGAACCACAGCAGTACCCGCTGCTAGGCAAGTACACACAGGATTAACACGTCCCTTGCACTCGGTAGGGTATAACAAACTAGGTGTTATGTAGCTATAGCTACCCCACCTCTCAAGAACTTGTACTTCCCAATTCCAAAGCGGCATCCGCCAGGAACTGGCACTTGTGGATGCACCACTGCCACTGGACACAGCCAAGTGCAAGTGGTGGTTTTGTCCCATCCTTCCTCAGACTTACTACAAGAAATCAACTTACTGCATCTTAACAGTCTACCAGTCAGCTCAGCCAAGGCATACCCAACTGCAAAGCAAAAGTGAGTTGAACACCTTCAGAGTCGTTTAAGCTAATACCCAGGTTTCCACACTTGTAGTGTGCTAAATGCATCCACGTAACAGAGCCTGCAGCTCTGCTTGGGAGTTTTATTAAAACCTGCAGAATCTTTCAGCACATTTTTGTGATTCCCCTCTCTTATCACTGTTCCCCTGTAACCACTCTGGCTTCCCCTGCTCTCTCCATCCTGCAATCCGGACTCAACAGCTTCCTGTCCAAGTTGTCCTTTACAGAGATGGCCTTCAACCCTCTTTGTTCAGCCTGGGAAATTTCAATTAGCTACTCCTGACATCCTTCTTCCATCCCTGTTGTCCCATGACTCCTCAAATTCATCTTACAACTCCTCTCTTCCATCCCTGATGAAACCAGTATTGATAGTCCACCAGTCCATAAACTCTGCTCCATAGACTCTGGTCCTATCTGGCTTGCTGTCCTGAAATACTTCCCCTTTCATTCTTCCTCAGGTATGCTCTTGTTCACGTCTCACATTCATCTGCTTTTCTAGTTTAATACCCAATTCTATTCTTCACAGTCCTCTAGCCCTCTCTATACTCACACTGCCATCAATTATTTTCTTCCAGTTCCTGTTGGAAGCCCTGGTGCCAGCATCTTGAATAGCTTCTCATCAGTTCTAAGCCAAATCAAGAGGTCTTTTGACTTCCACTTATTACCTTTACATTGATGTTTTACCTTGGTGTCTCTGCCAAGGCATCTCTTGGATGTCTGCACCACTTTCTCAAACTTCATGTGCCATAGGCATACTCTGTATTTTCTTAGGAAGAACTGGTGCCATTTCCTTTTTGTCCTAGTCACCTTAGACTCCTTCCACAACCTCAGCGTATTAACTGGCAACTTTCATTTTTGCATGCAAGCTTTCACTAAGTCCTGGTCATTCACCTTCCTCATCTGATATTCGAAGAGCTAAAAGGCATAGATGAGCCTTTATTCTTTCTCCTCTTACAGCCCCACACTACCATCTCCATTAGGCTGTCTTATGTACAGGAAAATTGGCTTCATTTTCAGTAGGCAGGGTAAGATTCTATCTCCCAGGAGCTCAATGTACACCTCAACCTACCTTCATGGATTCAAAGCCTTTGTAGACGGCCCATGAGCAACCTGTGTGAATAGGCTTGCTAGTGACCAAATGGTCCTTCAGTGTCTATCTGGAAAGAGAACATCCTATTCTCTTTGTGAACCTGATCTTGAAGGGTTGCCTCCAAGTGTTCTGGAAAATAAAGCCTACAGTAAGACTTACCCAAGCTGAAGTGAGAAGTGGGGACAAGAACCCAGAACTGCTAAGCCCTGATCATAACACTGTCCTTCTACTCATCAAAGACAAGGAATCTAAAAACAGCTAAATATTAAATATCATTACCTTACCATCAGCGCCCAAATCCTGAAAGGCCAGTCCCACCTCATCAGTCTCAAGAAAGGGGTACCTTTGGCCCCGTGGAAAAAGGAAGCCATCATCACATTTAGGACATTACCTTCAGGCTTACAATGGCTCCTCTAAGGGTTTAACCCACCTTGGCTCCACATCTTGCTGTAGGCCTGTGTGCTCTTTCAGAGCACCTCTGTAATGCACCAGCATTTTTCACAAAGCCTTTCAGCTGTTTCAGACCTGAAGACAGACATATGATCAGTGGTAAATATGTCACTCTGAATGCTGGTATCATTGCTCATTACTAAGATTTGGATAGCGAGCAAGCAATTTGGATTCCCTTCTGGTCACCAGAAGATCTTGAAACCTGGTTTGTCAGAAGTGAGGCAGGATGAAACAAATGGCTCTCTTGGTTTGTCTGCAAGTTCACCTTATATGTATGCTAGGACTCAGGAAACTCTTCCCTTTTAGGCAGGACTCCAAAGGCTAAATATTCAGCACACCTGCCATGTCCTGCCTCCATTCAGCCTATGCAACAGTCTGCTTTTCAACTATCCCAGTTTCTAAGAGGACACTGAAAAGTCTTTTTCAGTCCACATCCAAAATGTGACATACACAAAGTAACATTTTTTTTTTTTTTAACTAAGGACGTGCAGGACAACTAGCTGTCCTTTTGGTTTCAGGGATTCAGGGACAAAAGCATTGAAGAGCCTATCAAGGCCCCAGCTTCCATGAATGCATTTAATGCTTTAGAAAGCAATTAATAAATTTCGTTTCCATGTCATTCTTTGGCAGAAATTCACAATTAAACTATGTGCTCTGTGAGTGCTGCTCTGCTTTAAAATTGATGCTTGGCAATTTTGTTGGCTAACCCACATTTGTGCAGGGAAAGAGAGCTAGTGCACAGTCATTCCCATCTCACCTTCTCTGTCCTTCAGGTTTTACACACTGTACCATGTTCTCTTCATCTGGCTTTCCTCAAGACATGTTTGAAATTTAGATTCATGCTTTCCAAAACTAAATTGAATTTGGTGTTTGTTTAAAAGCACAAAGAACAACAGCATAAGAGAGCAAAATCTACAAAAAAGGCACGACATGGACAGCAATAGCTCACTCCACAGCTTGTGCCAAGCCTCTGGCAGGTACCAAGCTGAGACAAAAACACGTGTTTACTAACAACTGGACTGGATAAAAAAAGATATCGTGGAAGCCACTGGAAAATTCAGCGTAAGAGTGTTCAATCACTACAGAGAAGCTGGTATTTAAGGCACCCACTTGAAGACTACCTACTGTCTATTTACAATTTCCTGAAATATTCAGGCACCTGCTCAAAGGTGTTTTCAGGCATGACTGGCTTTGACAAAGAGTCCTTCAGAACTAAGGACCTGCCTGAACAGCCTGAAGCAAATGTGTTAATGCAGCTTAATGAAGCTCACATCAGGGTAATTTCAGCTAACATACTCCAGAATGCCATTGTAGAAAGCTCACTAATAAAGAGGAATTAACCAAGCTGCAATAGTTCATCACCTTATGATAATGTAAATATGTGTTCACATACAAAGAAGAAACAACAAAACTCCAGTATTTCCTTCTAGAATCAGTGTCAAGGACATTAGATCTTGTAAGTCTTTCCTTCAGGAGGTTTCTGTTTGTACAACTGTCAGTTTACTGCAAAAAACTCAACGTAAGACATTGAAGATCAACTACTCTACTGGCTTTAAGCCATAGAACAATCACAAGAACTACCCTGACCAAGTAATAGGCATTTTATTGTAAGGCTAACGTATACATTCGTTAATCTCTTTGTTAATTCATGTAACTGGGATCAAACAGAATGAATTCTTTTCAGAACATGAGTCTGTCCCCAAGACCCTGAACTTAATGGGAAGACTCCTACTTCTTTATTAGCCTGTGGGTCATACCAATTATGCAGATATATTTGGCATTTTTGCCCTTTTCACGAGAGTCTGTGCAGCCTAGGAAATGAGCAACAAGAATTCTAAAATGGTGGCCTGCAAACTGAGGAGCAATCTAAAATCTAGTGATTTAAAATAATTAAGGAAAATGCTGAGCTAACTAGTGTGATCGGAGCACCATTCCAACAGATCTGCACCACCTGTTTCCACCACCAGCTCAGATCTCTCTAAACCACACTATGCTGTGCCATAAAGAGGGATGGGACTCAGTGCCCAGCTTGGGCAACCCATCTAAAAGGAGATGGTGATGCACAAAATGAGTCAGTCTCTGAGGATGGCCGCTTCTCTCCCTTGACTACAGACTGAGACAGTTAATTAGCTCAGGGTTTAGATATCTAACTTTTCGGTGCTTAAGTTTGGGCACAGGAATTCTCCTCCCACATATGTCTTGAGTTAGACAAGTTAAAGCTCAGCCTCTTTAAAGCACTCACAGGCATGGTACTCTTCAAGACATTGTCATCGCCGAGCTGCAAGTCTGCACTCCCAACTCTTCTCTTTTTCAGCGGCAATGTCAGGGCTCATCACAGTGGTGCAGGCTAGGGGCAAGCTAATGGAAGGGAGGTGGTGTATGGTTAATCACACCATTAACTGAGGTTATTTTAGGCATTTTATTTTTCCTCCTACCTTCAATGCTCCAAATCACACCTGTCTCCCAGGGCAGCTAAGTTAAATGTCTGCAGTTAGACAGCGTGAATACCCCTGAGGTCACTTCTGCTCACCTTAAGAGGCTGGCAGGGATACAGCTCCAGATCCAGTAACACTTTGAGCAGAGTACAGAGAACATAGTGATCAAAAATTCCTCTCAGTTAAACAAATTCCCATTTGTCAAAGGCTGGGAAACCACCACTGTAGAGCAGAGCTTGGAGGACAAATTGACACGCTGACTTGAGAACTACTGAGGCAGCACTGGTAGGCATGGCTAGCTGTGAGGATGAAACCATGCTGATTTTGCTTATATTAAGAGGTTGGTTGCTTGTTTATGGTCATTTTCTTCTGCTTCTCTTATCTTGAGGCCTATAAAGCCCACTACAAACAAAGTGGTGTTTAACAACCAGAGTCAAAGACAAAAGCACCGAAATGATCCCCAGACTTGACATGGCAGATATGACACAAGCTATGACCTTCCTAACCATAGCTATGAAAGACTAAACTGGTAGTGAGAATGGCTGCAATAAGCCGGTGGCCAAACTTTAGACTAAAGCTCAGCACCAGCTCAGTTGCTCTCACCAACACTGCCTAATCCAAACAGCCAGTAAAGGAAACACTAGAAGCTGGCAAGACTCTTCCAATGAACTCTTCTTCGTTAGTTTTCCCCAGAAGAACACCAACTCTTTCTACCCTTTTCCTCAAAGAACTAAGTATCTTCTTGAGTTGATATGCCCTCTTTCACCCAGCTCTATGAGCAAGTGCTACATGATTAAAAATGCCTCCTCACAAAAGCACAATGGTGATACCAAATGGGTAACATATGCAATACAGTCAGTTTGTGAATAACCCGAAGCCTGAAATTTATTTGCACAATATCCTAGAGTAAAGAAAATCCAAGGGCAAAGCTCTTGGAAACTTCGAGCCTGAACACTCTTCTGAGAGCAAAGGTCCACAGAGAACTATAAATATCCATCCTTTGACATTCACCTTATACCTTTTCTTTTATACCTTATACCTTTTCTTTTATCTCCTTTAAACTGAATCTTACATCCGCTACTGAAATGGGAAATTAATTCAACAAGCCTAAAAATGGGAATGTGTACAGGATGACAACACTGACTCACTTATTCTCTGAATATTCTTCTATCAATTCCTGGACAGCAAGTCCACAAAAAACTCCTACATGCTGTCTAACAAAGCACAAATGATTCAACACATGTTCTTCTCCTCTTGCTCCTCTTCAGTCTGTACCAATCCTTCTCTCCCAATGTATGAGGTGGATCCACACAGGCCCCTACACTGCTGAACGCTGGCTCACATTACAAACTGCTGGGACATGTTGGATTTTTACAGGGCTTGTGGATCACATGAAGACTATACCACAATTCACTGTTCAGCCAACTAGAAGCTAACCTTTTGTCTTTCAATCCTAATCTTCTAGACTACAAATACAGCTGCTACTTAACTGTCATCAGCTGCTGAAGTAGTGAAAGTGATTCAAGGAGAAGGAAATTCTGTACCTGTAAATAAATGCTTGTTACTCATGATAGGTTTGAAACCTATACAACCTCTGATCATCTTGCTGGAATGTCCTAGGCTTCCTCACCAGCAAGGAAAAGTGAGGCAGAACTGTTTCCTCACATTAAAAGAGAAAATTAGAAGTTCACCGTATTTCATGTGCTGTTTGGAATATACCTGATTAACATCAGGGCTGAAGCACAAATGCGAAACTTCAATTTTCAGATACACATCCTGATACCTGCCTAAATTACTTCTCTGGGGTTACAGTGTGTGCTAGAGACTTAAGAGACTGGGAAACGTCTAGAAGCAATACGGAAGTGGAGGACCTGGATAGTAGCAGAGACAGTGGTTTGGTTTTCCTGCACAAATGCTCAAATTTTGCTGTGTTAGAGGACATCCAAGTATCTAGAGATACTAAAAATCTGACTGGATGTAGTCCTGGGCAATCTGCTCTAGCTGACTGTGTTTTGAGCAGAGGGGCTGGACTAGCTGATGTCCAGACAACCCTTTCAATCTCACCCACTCTGTGGTTCTACAAGGGACTACAGAGATCAGGGGCAACCCAAAACACAAATGTGGCAGACAGATTATCTTTCCTGAGAACAAATGACATAGTGGCGGGGAGGTGGGGGTGGTGGGGGAAAGCAGAGAAGCTTTCAGGCACATAAGATCCACAGGTATAATGACAGATATCCTCTCTGCCTACAAACCTATGCTTCATCTATGCTTGAAAAATGACAGCTGCAACACAGACCTAAAAAGCAGAAAAATGGCAGGTCTTGAGATGATTACAGAAACCCACCCTAACAATATTACCTTTGGTAATGTCATTTAAGGTGTCAGTGCAGCACAGAATCCACAAAGACATTTAATCATATGACTGCGTTAGCCATCTACGGAGTTTTCAGGGCCTGGGAGGGGCTGAAGTAGCAGACTGAATCCGATGATGGACTGAAGGAGTAGAGCCTCTCGCAGCATAATTAAAACCACCCAAAATCCACCAGGAATGCACTGCAGAAAGCTTGCCAGTCTTGCCAGATCTGGAGAAGCGAAGAGGCCGAGCACTACAACACAGAAGTCAACCTTGTGTGAATAATACGGCTGTATTAGCACTGACACGTCATCACAAGAATCTCCATGTGTATGACTCAAAGATATTCAGGTTAAGAATAGCACTGGAGATTACTGACTATGGGAAGCACTTCCAGCAGAAGCACTGGTGTTGCCGAACCTCCTGATCCATGTCAAACACAGCATACACAAATACAGGTCCATCAGAGTCGGGTAAGTTACCATGAATTTACTCAGCAGGCATCACACACAACCACTGACGACAGACAGGCATCTCTGACATGCTCCTTCTGAACTTGAATTCTTGCTGTCACAGGGCATGCACCAGGGCTCAGCCAAGAACCTTTGGAAACAACTCTCACTCACCATCAGCTGGGGCATTGCACTAGCTTTTCTCTCACTACGTGGCTTGAAACTGGCATTGTAGGTTTTCTAAATCCATGGCTATGTTAGAGACTTCCAGCTTCTGCCTTGTCCTAACAGGCGCAGGTGCTCTACCACCCATGGTACGCACCACAAACTGGCTGGCAATCTATTTTTCCAGCGTGTAGGAGGCCCACGCCTCTCTGCCATCTGCCACCATTCATTTTTTGTTCTTTCTGAAAACAACCTGAAAATAACTCTGCTCTGATTAAGTTTCATTAAGCAGGAAACCCTGAGTACACTTTTCCCAAATAATCTGCTTACTGCTCTGTCACATCTACTGCCTTTACACGTCTTACACTCCTGCACTTCTGAATCCATTCATTTGCTCCTATTTTGGCTGTAACAAGTGGACTGTTCAGTTTCCATGAGAACAGGGAGGCAGTGGGAAATGCAGGGAAATCTAGAAATGAGTTTTAGATCATTTAATAATTTAATGTGTAGCAACAAATATAAATTTGTAAGAAAATATGGATTCTACCCTATTAGGCAATGGCTTAGATGAGTGCAATGAATGACAAAAAACACCCTAGCTCCTTCTGAACATCTGTTTGCAAGACAAAATAGTTTCATCCAGTACATAACGGGACAACTGAAGGTGTCTGCATTGACAGCTGACCAACTACGGCCAAAGTCCATTTAATAAATCCAATGTCCCCAGAGAAATCTGCAGCTAGTATTGCCTCTTGCCAATACTAGTTACATTACTCTGAATTTCCACAGATACTGCTCCTGAATGTCCTTGCCCGGTGCTCCAGCTTGGTGGCGTCTTCTCTTTCTCCATCCATAACAGGTTTTTGATCACTCCTTTCTGCACAGTAGTGCCAGCAGAGCTGCAGGCTTTCTCAGAACTGGGCAAGAAAAGCAAGCAGGAATCCTGGACGTTGCTGGTTGAGAAGACTGGAACACTTACTGAACAAGCTTTTGCTGCAAGCCATCCTACCTCTGCTAGACAATGCTGAGGATTTCATTTTCTAGAGATCCTAACTTGGCACCTTCCAACAACCTACATTCACTCTGAAAGAGACACAAAATTCTCAGAAGAAGGAAGAGAATGCTATCCCCTCCCTGAACAAAATTATCGATGTCCTTCCTTGACCTGGGAGAGACCTGACAGCCTTTGTACATACCCATACATTCTCCTGCTTGTGGATGGGACCTAAATCACGTTCTGAGCTGATTGCATCTCTGTCACGCCATGCACCCGGGTAGCCACGCTCAAATACATCTCCTGAAACTACCCCAGCACTTAGCCTTTGCCTGAGCAATAAACAAAAACCCCGGCAGTTTTGGCGCTAATACTATTCCAAGTGAAGGAGAAGTTTCCCATTTCACTTCAGTGGCTGGATAACTTGTTGACAAGTGCTTTTTAGGTTGGTTTAGGTGGTGACTTCTTTCTCACTGCTCCCAAAACCCAAAATGAGGAACAACAAAATATTCTTTCTGCTACTTTGCTTCTGCATGATTACTGTTCATTCCATATATCAAAGCAGCTTATATCAAAGTTTTCAACTGTCCAAAGAAGGATCATCTGCTGCATCAAGCCTGTGAAAATTGTACTCCCTTTTTCTAAGCAAGTGAATGCTCACTGAAGCTAACTAGCATTATATTAAATGGTATGAAAATAGTGACCACAGAACCTTTTCTCCCCAATTTGTATTCTCCAAACATAGCCATCTTTAACCATAGTAGAAAAATGAGCTAATGCTGTTCTTTTGCAATATGATCCATTTCCATAATGAAAAATCATTGCTATTTTGATCTGTAATGGACCTGATAAAATAGCACCTTCTTCAGTAAATTAAATAAGCCAGTATGTAAATAACTACTTGACTTACTCTTTGTGCCCACATACTCTGCACAGCAGTCTCACATTTTGTATATTTGCCCCCTCTGCCTTCAACTGGATGTACCAATTCCCCCAGGTAGCTCAGGCAGCTCCTTAAGACTTAAGAAGTTATAAAGTCCTGGCTCACTGAAAGTGCCGTTTACAGTAGTGCCTTCATTGCTAAGAAAATAAATCTGTCTCTTGATTCTTCATCTGGGTGCAATTATTGACATCAAGGTCTGGCTCTCTGCTCTAAGGTGAGGGCTTCATACTGGAGCTCCCACCTGGACCTAGAACGTGCTTAGCAACAGAGCGGGGCATTGGCACTGCAAGATATGTGTCTCAAGAATGAAGAACATAAACAGCTGCTAGCATAAAGTAACACAGCTTCACATAGCTGCCATGAAACTCTGTCATCTGAAGGACAAAATCTGATGTATTGCAATGAGGATAACGATAAAAATATAAAGGCATGCATCTTGTTCTATCCCCTAAAAAAGGGCCCTGGCCAAGGCAAAGAGAATTTTGCAGGATGCCAATAGCGACTTTCATGGTTACAGAGTACACTATGCATGATCACTGTGCACAGTAGTAAAATTATGTATTTCCCATGGCTCGATACCGTGTATTCACCGCTGGCTAGGATAGGTGTCTGCAGAGCTCCTGTACCCTACTGCACCAGATCCGTAGCTGGGCTAACTGGCAAAACACTGCTGTACGTGGGGAAAGGGAGAGATTCATAACAGCTGAAAAGCTGCACAGCAATTTGTTCAAGTAAGAAATAATACCTATTTCTATTAATATAGGAAGGAATAATTTACATATAAACACATGCATAGATGCTAATGCCAACACTGACATCTTACACATATAACATGCATACAACTCATGTCACATAGAGCTGTCTCTGAATGACTGCTTAATGTTGAAATACAGAGTGCAAAAATAGGAATGTATACTCCAAAACAGCGGGACTTCCCCACACCTCTTCCCCATCCAAGTCCACGGACTATGTGTTTCAACAGGATTCACTACCTCAGCCAGGAGCTCTAAGTCTGGTTGAGTCTGCAAGTTTCTATAAGCCTCATACCTGAACCCTTGTGTAGCTTGACAGATGCTGAGAGCGTGCTGCCTCCTTTCCTGAATGCTCCTGAGTTTCAGGCACCACATCAGCGCTTCTGTGATGGCGGGACTTCTGGTCATGGTGGCCATCCCTTTTCCTGGCTTCTGTGTCAAACAAGACGTGGGTTAGCCTCTCCAGGTAGTTCTCCAGCTCTTCCTGGGTGTGCTCCAGTTGTTTGCCAACATTACTGGGGAAAAAGGAAGATGATGGTGGGGGGCTTTTGCTTTCCCTCTCCTTCTTGGCCTCTTCCACATGCGGGTTATGCCTCATTAGAAGCAGCACAATGATAAGCAATATCAGGCAGAGATACACAACCCAGACTTCTTCCATCTCGGTGGTGAGATACCAAGGAGCTAGTAGTGCCCGTTAATGTACTAGAAGAGAAGACAGATGGGCAAAATACAGTAGGTGGTCAGTGCTTCCCAGCTGTCAGCACCCACGGGAAGGACCGCTGCCAGTAATCAAAGCCCTGTGGTAGCTGATGTCAAAGTTTAATTTTCTAAAGCAGTGTGGCTTACAAACCTTCCTGCAGGTCTAAATATGAAAGCAGCACAGTGACCAGCAAAAAATTTTAAAATAAAACAACTTTGTCCTTAGAGTAAATTAACTTCGGCAGAAAGATACGAGATCATGTGTCACAGCTCCATATGATCTTAAAATAGCAATATTTCTCCTCTTTTTTTGTTCATGAACCGCAGGTTCAATGCAACTACTCTTCAAATAGCTTTCCTTCTGTTACAGTGTTCAAACTGTTGTCTTGCTTGAAGTGCTATGCTTTTCTTCTTCCTAATCAAAGAAAAGACAAGTTAGAATCGGGGCTTTCCTCCCCAAAGGAAGACAATAGAATGTTTTATCTTTTAGGAGTCACTAGATGCTGATTCCACAGTCTACTCTCAGAACTCTTCAAAAATTTTAGATGGCAGAAGGGAATATTAGTCACATGAGTTACAGATTCAGTAGGATCAATTTGTTGGCTTCCTTCTGCCTTTGCTGGTCTTGGGAGAGGGAGTCCTCACAGAAGTGGCTGCTGGCACTCAGGAGATAATTTCATCTGAACTTTGCGGGGATATCTTGGAGATCCTTTGTGGGCTGCTCCTCGGTGGCTCTGCCTCCCAACTACTCAAAACAGAAGATGGGCAGCCCAGGAACCAATAAATGCATTTTCACTGACCAAACCCAAGGGAAGGGACTGGAAGAACTTACCAGTTAGTGCCCAGCATCCAGGTTAACAGCCAAAACTTAAGCAGGGACAAGCAGCCACCAGGACAGGGCCAGTCTGCAAGGGGGGAGGCTGGCCATCGGCTGCTCTCTCCCCCACGGAGGCAGGATCTGTCTGGAAGGGGATTGCGTTTCCTAACCTTTGCTAGGGGGATCTTTTTACAGATGAGGGTGCCAAGCCTAAAAGTAGCAGAGATCACACCCAGATTTCTTCTGCTCGTGTGTCAAAACACTCTTGGGCTCATCCTGCCACACAAACAACTCCAAAAATCTTTATGCCCAAAAGTGAGAGCTTTCCTCTGCTTTGCTGCATTCCTTTATCCCATTACTCACTTTCGAAGTTGCTCCTCAGGCTTTCACTTTTTCAAGACCAATGCTATCAAGCAAGTTTTGCTCTAGAGGCACTGTTGTACTTCACACTTCTTTTCTGCCATGTCTTTAACTCATTCCTGAGGTCACCGCTGTGCTGGAAGATCTTGTAAGCAGCTTGCTGCCTACAGGCCTGGGCCTGGCACTGCTGCACTGGATTTAGGTGGGCAGTCACCAAAGAGATACGGTACCACAAATGCAGTCACTCCTTCTGCATGGATCTCAAAAGCACGGCATGAAGCTGAGTAGAGGATGCAGAAATAGACAGGCAAGTCAGAACTAAGCTCAAGTGTCTACCAAAACTGAGCTACATTTCCTTAATGCAAGAACACTGGAACAGAGAACTCCAAGCAGACAAGAACATCTCCTTTCTCCCCCACTGCTGTGCATCATTAATGTCTTAGGGCATGGACCATACCTCCGGCCACATGGATTATAGTAGCTAGTAGAGCAAAGCCCTTTCCCAAACCTGACACTGCTGTAACAAGAGATGTCACTGAAACCTTAAACAGCACTGAAATCCTAAACAAAGACATGCTTAAAGGTGAAAACATCTGTTTTTTTAAAAAAACATCATGAAGACTGCACTGTGGTTCCTATACAGGGGAACAGACTGATGGAGCAGCAACAGCATTTCCTAACTTCTAACAAAATTGCTTGTTTCCTTTTGAACAAATGATAATGCAGCAGAGGTGCTTCAAACATTATGACGCTGAAGAGTGAAGTAAAGACTGCTGTAATTTCAGATGCAAAATACTACTACAGAGTTGCCTCTTCAAGACACAATCATTAATGAAATAACTTGGGTACATTTGTCAAAAATGCAGAAGGCATCACTTTGACTATGAAAAGATCAAGCTGACACAGAAAGAGAAAATGCCTTGTCCAAGATCAGCTGACTCGTGGAACTGACCCAGCTGACTCCTGGTCTTGCACTCAAGTCCACAGGTCAAGCGTGACATTTAAGGCTATGAAGTATCGCATCAACGAACTTTTGCCTTCCGAGTCCTCCAATAATGAAGCACTGCAAAAGGAATACAGGTTGGCTTTGCAAGTCAGCATTATGTGAAGACCTCTGAAAAACCATAAGAGCCATTCCCATATTAGAAAGCATTTTTCTCTGCCCTCTTTGGAGATAAACTGGCTGGATTAGGTTACACCAAATGTCCACCTCGCTGATAGCTTTATTCTAATGGTGAATGCATAACGAATAATATAAGCGTGAGGCAATTACATAAAAATGCTTCCCAGAATACTGCTGCAGCCTTCCACAGCACAGGATTTTATAACTTTTTAGCAATTCTAGCTTTACCTGAAACTAAACAGGGAAAAAAATAACTACTTCCCAGACATACGCTGCATAACCAGCTAGGAAGGAAAACAGCTGTAGCTCCAGGGTTATGTACAAGATGCTCTTTAATCTCAGTAAATGGCATGAAAACACTACAAGCTTGACAATAATATAGTTTTTATACATTTTAATATAAAATCCTGGAAATCAAAAAACTACTGTATAGTGTTGCTCCATACAGTCAAAGTAACAGCAGTGCTCCTCAGCAAGTAAAATAACAACCTGCTAACCTTCTGATTTCCAGTTTTAACCTCCTGATTTCCAGAAGACTTAAAGTCTTTTCTGCGTATTTCTCCTCATCAGGTATGCTACCCAAGTCCAGTTTCTCCTTATGCCTAGACAGGCATTCTTTAAAACATTTAACACAAAAAAAATATCCTTGCAGATGCAACTAACTGCATCAGAGCTTAGCAGTAAAATACATTTTTTGCAGACAACATCAGGTTTTTTGAAGTCTTTCCCAGCAAATGTTTTCCACCATCTCTCAGCTGCTCTCAGTACACCCTGGAATCTGCCTACACTCCCATTTCTTGCTTCTCATACAGGATGACTTACTGGACTATAAAAAGGAAGGAAAGCACTGCACCCTAGGGACACCTGATACCGTGTTCCCTTTTAAATGACTTCTGTTCCTTCAGCTTTTTTAGGCTGAATGGGGAAGATTTTATGCATGAACATAGGAGATGGGTTCAGTGGCTGAAGCAGTATCGAAACACTGGAGACGCACATTCAAACTGTCCAGAAAGCAAAAATTTATTACCAATCAAATGCAAGAGAGTCTTTGGGCTCTCACAGTCCATTTCACCACCACCCAAGGTTTGGCACGCAGCTGATTTATCCTCTGAGTCACTGGTGGTTGTAACCTGGCAACTTCTGAAGTAAACTAC